>Ga0209777_10000341_pt1 | contig 78052 bp, 67 predicted proteins | sample FrelakmetHBP12HB_FD_187147 | JGI IMG/M metagenome (GOLD analysis project Ga0209777, IMG submission 187147) | Freshwater lake sediment microbial communities from the University of Notre Dame, USA, for methane emissions studies -HBP12 HB (SPAdes)... | ecosystem: Environmental > Aquatic >...
GAATCCGCGAAGGGATTCGAAGGAAGGAGTGTTCTCAGAAATAGGTCTTCATTTTGAAGTCATTGTTCTAAAAGGATTTATTTTTTTCTTACTTTTTCTCTTGACAGAAACAATATAGGATGTCCCTGCAAGCCTTTCGAGTTTGATCCACTAGGCGATAAAACTGGCTCGCCGACGTACCAAGCCGCCTGTATCACCAGAAATTCGGTTACTGCAGGGGCCCGATGATGACATAATTGTTTGATGTGTTAATGTCTCCTGGAGAAACAACGACTGCAATGATATACTTGCCCGTTGCAGTTGAATTTAAAGGCAAACGATACCTGCCGGAGAAACTAATTGCCTGACCTCGACCGGGCTTCTTCGCACCAACCCTGGCAGATTTCAAGAATTGGTCGTCATCACTAAAGGTTGAATCCTGCGACAGGTAAAAGGTGACGGTCGAAGGTGAAGACTTCATATTGCCAATGTTCTGAACATACAAAGCACCGCCAGGAACACCCTTCAAAGTGCATTGAATATTACCGGTCCCCTTCTTTGTAGTACAGGTTTGGATTACACCATTTGTCAAGTTTGCTGAAAGGTCAGGACCATTCAGTTTAATTATAACGGGGAGGGCACTCGACCACCCCGATTCAACATGATCAACGGAACACCGGGCTTTCGCCCTCACATAATAAGTTCCAGAATCACTCCACTGTTTTGTTCGGGCTGCTGCTCCCCAAGTAGAGACGTCTGTAATACCATCACCCTTCCAATCAAACTGGTACTCCAGTGCATGACCTAAATTGGACGTTGCACCACCGCTGCTGTAGGAATAAGAAACTCCAGTCCAACCTGAAGATTGGCCGCTTGGGGTATTAGGTGACGATATCGTTTCAGTTATTCCACTTCCAGAGAGGCTAACGGTTGCATCCGGCCTAATAGGATTGTCTGTAGGAACGAATAAGACAGCAAATTTGTTACCCTCAGTGTCCGGGGAGAAAAGAATTGCTGACGTACAAACTTCGTTTCTAAGTAATGTTCTATTGGAACAGTTATCGCTCGTGACTCTAAAACACTTATTATTCCTTCCACTCACAAATAAAGTACCGATAGTGAGGGGGTTACCTGAATTATTCGTAACCGTGACCGAGGCAGCTTGTTCCATCAATAGCACGACATCCCCAAAATTATACACTTCTCCAGGACTAATATCCACTCCTGATAATGTGACCCTAAGTCTAACCTTTGAGTCTACACCACTTCCAGTCTTTTCGATTAGTTCAACCTTTACCCCCCTAAAAGGATCATAAAACGGTGCAGATATGTCGATATTTTGAAAATCATTTGGCATGATCGATCCTAAGGAATAACTCAATGGTATTCCTCGCTCAAGTTCATGTCGATCGTAGCGGTTAAGAGTGTCCATCCTCTGCTCAAGGTTACTAATCAAATTACCTTTTACAGCCAAATTCTCGGAAGCGTTTGTAATTAGCCTAACTGCGGAACCCATTTTTTCCTTGAGAGAAAAGTCGATGCCGGGAGTATCCATACCTGAAACCACTCTTACGGAGGTGGCTCCAACAGGGGGCCAGTTATCTCCTACCACATTATTATAAAATTCATTGGAATAGCCGAGGTTATCCCATGCGTCTACATAGTAATCCCCTCCCGCCAATCCATCAAATCTGTAAGCTCCGGAAGAAGATGTATCTGTTTGAACTAAACCAAAATTGCTATCACTGACACCCATATGAATGCCGCTTAGCAGAATTCCATCAGATTCCCTTGTCACCCTCCCGGAGATTGATCCTCCTTTCGCTAAAGCAAAATTAATGTTTAGGGTATCTTCATTTTTTGTGACGTTTATCGGCTTGGCGAACTTTCTATTGCCGGTCGAAGCTGGGACGTCATCATAATACTCAGCAGCGTATCCGTCTTTACTCCTGACTTCGATGTAGCTTGTTCCTTCAGTGATTCCATTCACCCAATAGTCCCCGTGAGAATCCGTTAATACGTAACCAAATGAGTCCCAGTTTACCCCATCGGGATCGGGTTGACAAATCCATACTTGGAAGTCTTCTAGGCCACTACCATCCTCTTCACGAGTTACCCTCCCAGAAATAGATCCGCCCCAATCGAAAAGATAGTATCTTACGGAATTGTGTTCCCACCACTTAATTGTGCTGGAATATGCAACTGGGTTTGTTCTTATCTGCACCATTTCTTTGTCCTTGCCAAAGTTTCCAATACCTTTCTTGTATTCAATCCAATAATGAAAATCATTTCCGTCTCTATCCTTGCCGAGAGGTATCCTAAGCACTTTGACCGCAGTAGATGGGAGTTCAATTTGGTCGAGAGGGTATTCCCCGGAAGCAGTTACATCCTGGATTTGAGATCGTTCTATCCACTGGGCTTTTGTCTTCCAAACGGAGGAGTAATAGTTATAATTGCCTCCACTTCCTCCCATGCAATCACCATCGTCCCCGTAGTCATTGAAAAATCCAACATCTACCAAGCTCTGCGGAACGGTATTAATTGATGAAGCGTGCATGAAACCAAAATTGTGGCCGAGTTCGTGTACTATTACGTCATTCTCTACACAAGGCGGTCCTATATAGGCAACAGAGGCGCTGAAAAAGCCGGCACGAGGAGTATTAAATTCCCATTTGCCAACAGTTCCTACCCCGCAATAAATTTCATTAAAAAAGAACACGAATCTAGAATATTGTTTAAGATCAGCTATAGAATCGAGAGTGTTCATCATGATAGCGGTATTATTATATTGCGAGGAATCGGTGGGGAGGGTAAGCCAGTCTATAAAATCAGGGGTAAGCCACATCTTTCCGTAGGAATTCTCCATCAGAAACTTGTTGGCAGAGTCTTGGTTATTAAGCATCAGGTCTTTTACTTGCTGCAGGGTAAATGGCCTTGTGGTATTGTCCTGGAAGCCCAACAAGGCTACCAGTGTTTTTTGCTCTCCTATTGTGTCCGGCAGGGATTCAGTGGCTATCATGTTTCCTTCTGAAGGTGGTATTAGGGGAAATTCTCGCGAGATGATTTGATCTATAATTATTTTGTTATTCTTCTTTACACCTCGAAGACTTATCCTGTCAGAAGCTTTTATGTTTTGAATTCTCTGAGGGTCTTCAATTTCATAAAGCTTCCCATCGTCCGTATTGAGATAGAGAACAAACCTGGTTTGGCGCTCACCTGTTGTTCTGTCTATGTCATCAACTGCCAAGACCCGTAAATGGCCTTCGAAAGTTAGCGCTGAAGGGTCTTGTGCCTTTAGAGAAATTGGGTTGAATACGACCAAGCAAACAATCAGTATGCTCAAGATATTGGGTCTGGCCCTCATGCTACCTCCCGAATCTATCCACAAGGAATTGTTTTGGAGCGGGTTCAGTATACCAAAGGGACGAATAGGTTGTCAAGGAAAATCGGCCACAAAGGTAACCGTTCAGTTACGCGGGGTGTAAGAAGGCAAGGAGATACGTAATCTGAAGAGGATCGGTTGGGGGAGAGACGAGAGGTTGTGGCAGGGAGGGGAGAGGCAGGGGACAATACAGCGTTAAGGGGACTTGGGGGTTTTGGGAAAGAGCAAAGGGAAAGGGTCTTGATGGACGTCTTGAAACACCCTCGAGGACGTGTTGAATCCTTTCACTTTCATCCTTATCTTCTTGAAAAACCCACGTGAATTGGGACGGGGACAAACGTTCCAGAAATGCATTGCCTGCATTTCAGTAACGGGAGTAGGGAACAGTCTCAAACCGTTCCTTGTGGGAACACGGACCAAACTTACATCAACCCTGCGATCGACTTCTGGGCAAAGGAAAGGACATTCGCGGGAAAGATCCCCAGGTAGAGCGTTCCCACCACTGCTAAAGCGAGCGCGATTACCGAGGCCGGCGAGAACTGGAGGCCGGTGATCTCACGCTCCGATTCCCTGAAATACATGAGGACGGTCACACGAAGGTAATAGTACACGGACACGGCGCTGTTCAAGACGCCGATGATGACCAGCCAGTAGAATTTTGCCTCCACTGCCGCACTGAAAACATAGAACTTGGCCATGAATCCGCCCAGGGGTGGAATGCCTGCCATGGAAAGAAGAAAGATGGCCATGGAGGCTGCGAGGAGGGGATGGTTGGCTCCAAGACCTGCGTAGTCCGTGATCAGCGTATTCTCTTCACCTTTCTTTCCGAGAAGAATAACGCAGGTGAAGGCGCCCAAGTTCATAAATGCATAGGTCATGAGATAGAAGAGGATTCCCGAAACGCCCAACTTGTTCCCCGCCACAAAGGCCACGAGTAAATATCCTGCGTGGGCAATACTCGAGTAAGCAAGCATCCTCTTGATGTTGGTCTGCGAGATGGCAACGAGATTACCCACGGTCATGGTGGCAACAGCAAGAACCCACATGATCGAGGTCCAGTCGGGACGGAATGCTGAAAGGGCGGAGAAGAAAACCCTCACCAGGACTGAAAAACCGGCTGCTTTGACCCCTGTCGCCATAAAAGCCGTGATCGTGGTCGGAGCGCCTTCATAGACATCCGGTGTCCACATATGAAAAGGAACGGAGGCGATTTTGAAACCGAGACCAATGGTCAGGAAAACGAGGCTCATCAAAAGCATCGGGCTCTTCACCAGACTACCGTTTGAGGCAATAAAGGAAGATATCTCCTTGAGGTAAAGAGAGCCTGTAGCCCCATAAACAAAGGCCATACCATAGAGAAGAAAGCAAGTGGCAAAAGCGCCCAACAGAAAATATTTGAGAGCTGCCTCGACCGATCTCCGGTCCTCGCGCATCATCCCGGCCAGGACGTAAATGGAAATCGACATCGTCTCAAGGCCCAGGAAGATCGTCATCATGTGAGTTGCCCCGGCCATCAGCATCATCCCGAGGGTCGCAAAGAGGATAAGAGCATAATACTCTCCTCCCTCGATCCCCTCCCTTTGAGCATACCCCATCGAGATCAGAATGGTTAAAAAGGCAATGATGAGGAAGACAACCTTGAAGAAAAGGGTGTAACCGTCCGAGGTGAACATCCCTCCAAAACCGGACGTGGTCGATCCCATCAGGAGAAGGGTGAAAAAGAAGGAGATCACCACACCGATCAAGCTCAAAAAACCAAGGTAACACTTCTTGCCGCCCTTAGGAGAGAAGACATCTACAAGAAGCACGAAAAGGCCAAAGGCTGCGAGAACGATCTCCGGTGCGATGAGAGAGAGGTCGATTTCTGGTGGTTTCATCAAGAAGATCCTCCAATTTTAAGCAACAAATCCGAAATCCGAATATCGAAATCCGAAACAAATCCCAAATCCAAATGTCTCAAAAAGACTCTTCCGTCCGTTTTGAATTTGGTCCTTTGGTCATTTGAATTTGTTTCGAGATTCGAATTTCGTGCTTCGAATTTAGACTTCTTATCTCTTTGCTTCCGCAATCAGCTTGGGGACCGGAAGGTCGGCCTTCATCTCAACCCTTCCCTTAAAATCCTTTAGGAACTTCTCCACTGTGACGTCCATCTTGCTCAAGAAAAGCTTGGGATAGATGCCCATCAAGAAGATCATGATCACCATCGGAACGAGGACCGTGATCTCCCGTGCACTGAGGTCCTTCAGCTTCTCATTTTCGGGGTTTGTGATCTTTCCAAACATCACCCGCTGGAACATCCATAGCATGTAAGCCGCTCCCAGAACGACCCCCGAGGCAGCCAGAACGCCATAGACCGTGTTCGATTGAAAGGCGCCGAGAAGGATCAGAAACTCTCCCACAAATCCGTTTGTCCCCGGCAGTCCGATGGATGAGAGGGTGACGATCATGAAGAAGACCGCGAAGATGGGCATCACCTTCGAGAGGCCTCCAAACTCCGAAATCATCCTCGTATGACGCCGCTCATAAATCATTCCCACGATCAAAAAGAGGGAGCCTGTGCTGATGCCGTGGTTGAGCATCTGATAGATCGATCCCTGAACGCCCTGCATATTGAGGGCGAACATTCCGAGCATCACGTAACCGAGATGGCTTACACTCGAAAAGGCAACCAGACGTTTCAGGTCCGGCTGCATCATCGAAACGAGGGCTCCGTAGATGATCCCGATCAGTGCCAGGGTACAGATGAGCGGCAGAAAATCGTAGGCCGCCTTCGGAAAAAGAGGGATGGCAAACCGGATGAATCCATAGGTCCCCATTTTCAGGAGGACACCGGCCAGGATCACACTGCCAGCGGTCGGAGCCTCGGCGTGGGCATCGGGCAACCAGGTATGGAATGGAAACATGGGCACTTTAATAGCAAAGGCCAGGGCGAAGGCTGCAAAGAGCCAGTATTGCTTGTCTACGGAAATACCCGCTTTGTAGAGATCGAGGACATCAAAGGTAGGTTTCCCTGTCGCCTTCAGGTTCAGGAAATAGAGGATCAGGATCGCCACGAGCATGAGCACACTTCCGGCCATCGTGAAAAGGAAGAATTTGATCGCTGCGTAGATCCTTCGCCTCGGATCGCCCCAGATGCCGATGAGAAGGTACATGGGAATGAGCATCACCTCCCAGAAGACGTAAAAGAGAACGAGGTCCAGGGAGACCAGGGCTCCCACCATTCCCGTCTCGAGGAAGAGAAAGGAGATCATGAATTCCTTCACCCTGACGGTGATTGCCTTCCAGGAGCTCAGAATGCAGAGGACGGTCAGAAAGGTCGTCAGGAGGACCAGGAGGAGGCTGATGCCGTCGATGCCGAGCTTATAGCTGATTCCATAGTCCTTAATCCACCAGTAATCCTCCACAAATTGCATCGAGGCTGTCCTGGCGTCGAAGGTGAAGAAAAGAGGCAGAGAGATGATGAACTCGATCAGGGAGACGACAAGAGCCACGGCCCGCAGGGTATTTGCTTTCTCTTTATTCAAAAACAGGAGCAGAATAGCCCCTGCCAGCGGGAAGAAGATCAAGAGGGATAGAATGGGAATGCCCAGGATGCACATTTAAATCGTCTCCTTTTTTTCGCGCGGGGGCGGGTTTCAAACCCGCCCCTACAACCTTTTATGGGGCCTTCGTTTAGAAGAAGGACCGCACGAGATAGTAGACCGCAAGAATGACGCCACCGATCACCATGGAGAAGGCGTAGTTCTGAACGAATCCGGTCTGGACCTTTCTCAACCCATTGGAAAGCGATCCGACGAGATACGCAAGACCGTTGACCGTGCCATCGATCACAAATTCGTCAAATCCTTTCCAGAGGCCTGTGCCCAGACGCTTCAGGGAGTTGACAAAAAGAGCATCGTAGATTTGGTCCACATAATACTTGTTAAAGACGAGCTTGTATAAGACCTTCCTCCGCTCAGCGAGCTGCTTCGGGAGGGCCGGATTTTTCACATAGAAAAGGTAAGCGACGCTGATGCCAGTCAGGGCGATGGCGATGGAGACCAGCATCATGATGATTTCGAAGGCAGCAGAATGTCCGCCCGATTCGCCACCGGACGCCCAGGCCTGCGAGAGGAGAGAGATTCCTGCATGGGCCTTTGCAGGCTCAGCGCCTGCTCCAAGGACCGGCGCAAGAAATTCATGGAACCGGTTTGCTCCGCCCAGGACATGGGGAATTCCGATCCAGCCTCCTATAATTGATAGGATCATCAGGACGGTCAGAGGGCCCGTCATGATCCTGGGCGATTCATGGATATGATGTTTCACATGTTCATCGGCCCTGCATTCACCCCAGAAGGTCATGAACACGGCCCGGAACATGTAGAAGGCCGTCATCCCCGCAGCCACCGCGGCCACGAGCCAGAGAAGAAAATGGCCGTGGGAGCTTGTCAGGGCCTGCCAGAGGATCTCGTCCTTGCTGAAGAATCCGGAAAAGGGCGGGATACCGGCAATCGCAAGGGTTGCAAAAAAGAACGTCCAGAACGTGACAGGAGCCTTCTTCCTCAGCCCTCCCATCTTTCTCATATCGAGCTCGCCGCTCATGGCGTGCATCACGCTTCCAGCGCCGAGGAAGAGAAGGCCTTTGAAGAAGGCATGAGTCATCAGGTGAAAGATCCCCGCACTGAAAGCCCCTACCCCCACGCCTACGAACATATAGCCGAGCTGGCTGATGGTCGAATAGGCCAGGACTTTCTTGATGTCATTCTGGCAGAACCCGATGGAGGCAGCATAGATCGCCGTTAGAACACCCACCGTTGCTACAATTGCCATCGACACCGGGGCCATGGAGTAAAGGACATTGCACCGGGCGACCATATAGACCCCTGCCGTCACCATCGTCGCGGCATGGATGAGAGAGCTGACCGGTGTGGGACCTTCCATGGCATCGGGAAGCCAGACATAGAGGGGGAGCTGTGCCGATTTCCCGCAGGCCCCGATAAAGAGGAGAATGGTAATGGCTGTCACCGTCCCCGTATCCAGAAGATGGGCATTTTTGAAAACCTCGGTGAAATCGAGGGTCCAGACACCATGTTTCCCAAGGCTCGTGAAGATAAGAAACATGCCCAGGAGGAATCCGAAGTCACCGACCCGGTTTACGACAAACGCCTTCTTCCCGGCATTGGAAGCCGAATCCTTCTCATACCAGAAACCGATCAGAAGATAGGAGCAGAGGCCCACGCCTTCCCATCCGACAAACATCAGCAGGAAATTGTTTCCGAGTACGAGGTTGAGCATCATGAAGACGAAAAGGTTGAGGTAGGTAAAATACCGGGTAAAGCCCGGATCGTCATGCATATAGCCGACAGAGTAAATGTGAATGAGGAAGCTCACGCCGGTGACCACCAGGACCATCACGATGGAGAGCGGATCGATCTGGTATCCGATGACCGTATGGAAATTTCCTGAGACCACCCAATCGAAGAGCTCTTTTTCAAAGATACGCTGCGCAGGGGGTCTCCCGAGAAGCTCAAAGAAGATCAGGACGGCCGTGAGAAAGGCAAGACCGATTGCGGAGGGTCCCACCACGCTGACAACGCCCTTTCCGAGGCGTTTGCCGAAGAATCCGTTGATCAGAAAGCCGATCGCCGGAAACAGGGGAATCAACCAGACGTATTCGAGCATGAAAGACTCCTCTCACACAATTGCGAATTTCGGATTGCGGATTTCGGATTGAAAGAATAAAACCTTAAATCTCATCATGAGCCTCTGCTTGATTGCGGATTTCGGATTGCGAATTGGGGATTTCAGAATTTCCATTCCGCAATCTGCGTTCCGCATTCCGCAATTGAATTACCACTTCAGCAGATTGATTTCATCCACGTTGATGGTCTCTCTGGAACGGTAGACCAGGACAAAAATCGCCAGCCCCACGGCCGCTTCAGCCGCTGCCACAGCCATCACAAAGAAAGCAAAAAGCACTCCCTCCATGGACTGGAGAAATCGAGAAAAGGTGATGAACGTCAGGTTCACCGCATTGAGCATCAACTCGATGCACATGAAGACGACGATCGCATTCCGTCGTGTCAGGGCTCCGATGACCCCGATCGTAAAAAGGATGCCACTTAAGATCAGATAGAACACAGGGGGGACAGATGGAATCATCATAAACAGTCTCCGGATGAATTCTCATTGCAAAATGCAAATTGCAAATTGCAAAACTCAAAATGGTTAAGATCCAATGAAGGCTGCCGGACAGGTCCCGGCAGAACCGGGACCCTACTCTTTGCTTCACTCTTCACTTTTCACTTTGCAGTTTACATTTTGAATTTTGCAGTTATGTTTACGTTTTTTTCTTGCTCAGCACTACAGCGCCCACAATGGCTGCCACAATCAGGATCGACAAGATTTCAAAGGGGAAGAGATACTGGGTGAAAAGGACCTCTCCCACCACTTTCACATTGGCACTCATTTTCTCAGGTGTATAAGGACCTGGTTTCCCGGTCAGAGAGGATGCGGCCACAGAATAGAAGATGGCGAAGAAAAAGAGAATCGCCAGGGCCCCTCCGATCACTTTTGAATAGAGCAGCTTGAGACCCGATCGAAGCTCCGCCTCAAGATCGAGGAGCATGATCACAAAGACGACCAGCATGACAATGGCGCCGGCGTAGACGATCACCTGGACAATGGCAATGAACTGGCTCTGAAGCAGGAGATAGATCACCGCCACGCAGAGAAAGTTTAAAACGAGTAGGAGGGCGCTGTGGATGGGGTTCTTCCGGGTGATCAGGAGCAGAGAAGCGAGAATGGAAGTAAAAGCCATCCCCAGAAAGATCAGCCATTGAAATAGGGTCCCGATATTTTCAGCCATCGTATATTACTCCCGTCCTGTAACTCCCTCTCCCGTCAAGGGAGAGGGATTCTCTTGATCCCCTCCTACTGAGTTCTTAACTCCTCCCCCTTCAAGGGGGAGGTTGGGAGGGGGATGGGATTGCAACTCCTGAATTACTAACCAAATCTCATCCTTTAATGTCCAAACGTATCTTTTTGTTTGTTCGGCCCATCACAATCTAACCCATCCCCCCCCTAACCCTCCCCTTGAAGGGGAGGGAACTGGAGTTTGAAACCCTCCCTTTCAAGGGGAGGGAACATCTCCGTTAGCTTATGCCCGCTAAGGGGGGAGATGCGGGTAGATTACGGGTTGACCTTCTTCTGTTCCAGCAGCCGCTCCGTATCGAGGAAAAGGGAACTCCGCTTGCTTTCCACCCATTCATAGCCTTTTCCCATGAAAATCGCATTGACCGGGCAGGCCTCTTCACAGTAACCGCAGAAGATGCAGCGCGTTGAGTCGATTTCGTACCTTGAGGGGTAGCGTCTCCCTTCCCCGTCCTCCGCCGTCTCCACGTAGATGCACTGAGAAGGACAGACTACCATGCAGAGGCCGCAGGCCACGCATTTCGTCTTCCCCCTCTCGTCCTTCTCAAAATACTGGACCCCTCTCCAGCGCGGAGCGGGCGGAATCTTTTCTTCAGGATACTGAACGGTGATCGGTTTCGAGAAACACTTCCGTAAAGTGAGCCACAGACCTTTCATCAATGGAATAATCATCGTCTGTCCCTTTTTTCCTAAGAATCTCTCCTCCCCTCGTGGGAGGAGACAAAATTCGAAAGCCTCACGGAGCTTTTGTTAGCCCTTTAATGCCATGACGAACGCGGTGATCACAAGGTTGATCAGCGTCAGGGGCAACAAAATCTTCCACCCAAAGGCCATGATCTGATCGTATCGAAGTCTCGGGAAGGTTCCTCGCTGCCAGATGAAGAAGAAGAGGAACACAAAGAGCTTCACGCAGAACCAGACCACCCCTGGAATGAAACCGAGAACAGGCAGGGGTGGCTGCCATCCGCCCAAGAAGAGGGTCACTGCCACCGCACCCATCGTAATCATATGGGCGTACTCTCCCATGAAGAAGAGGGCAAACTTCATGCTGCTGTATTCGATGTTAAACCCGCAGGCAAGTTCCGCATCCGCCTCGGGCATATCGAAGGGAGTCCTGTTGATCTCTGCCAGACCGCAAACAATATACAGGATGAGGGCAACCGGCTGATACCAGACATTCCAGTTCCAGAACCCTCCTCCCTGAAGGTTTACGATCTCCGTCAGCCTCAGGCTTCCGGAAAGAATGATCACCCCAATGATCGACAGACCGAGGGCCACCTCATAACTGATCATCTGGGCCGCTGCCCGGAGCGATCCGATGAGGCCATATTTGTTCCCCGAGGACCAGCCTCCCAGGATGATACCGAACTCTCCGATCGAAGCAAAGGCAAAGATAAAGAGGAGCCCGATATCCACATCCGCCAGCCGGAGTTTAACCACATAGCTCGTTCCAGGAATGACGAACTCATTTCCGAAGGGGATCACGGCAAAGATGATGATGGCACATGCAATGGAGATCATGGGAGCCAACACAAAAAGGACCTTGTCCGATCTCCCCGGAATGAGATCTTCCTTGAAAAAGGCCTTGATCCCGTCCGCCATGGGTTGAAGGAGTCCGTACGGACCGCAGCGATTGGGCCCGAACCGGACCTGGATATGCCCGAGGAGCTTTCGTTCCATCAGCGTCATATAGGCGACGGAAAGCATCAGGCACCCGAATACCACCACACACTTGATGATGATCTCGATGAGAAGATATAGCAGTTGCATCCCTTTCTCCTCTACCGTTTCTCCACTTTTCCGATAAAGACCTTATACTCAGGGTGCTGTCCTCTCGCATCGTAACCAGAGGTAAGAAGATGATTCGCGAATACGTCAAAGAACGTGATCGCAAAATAGGCCACGCCCATGGGCAGGCCATCGGACAGACGGCAGACCGTTTCCACCTCTCCCCTCGGCGATGATACCTTCACCCTGTCGCCGTGTTCAATCCCCAAACCCTTGGCGTCTTCCGGATGAATCTCAAGACAGGAATCGGGAAAGACCCTGGCCAGCCCTTCCGCTCTCTTGCTCGCGGTCCCCATCGCGTAATGGTAATGGAAGCCCCTCGGAATGATCCATAAAGGATACTTCTCATCGGGCCTCTCCAGGGGTTCACGATATTCAACCGGGAGGAATCTTCTTTTTGATCCGTTTCCTGAGGACCACTGGATTCCGCCTTGTTCAAGGGCCGAATAAGTGATGCCACGATAGAACGGCACCAAGGATGAAATCTCGTCCATCACCTGGGCAGGGCTCTCATATTTCATTGGATAGCCCATCTTCGCTGAGAGATCGCAAAGGATCTTCCAATCCGCTCTCGAATCCCCGACAGGCGAAATGGCCTTTCGCACCCGCTGGACCCTTCTCTCCATGCTGGTAAAGGTCCCGTCCTTTTCCGCGAAACTCGCCCCGGGAAGAATGACATGGGCATAATTTCCGATGTGGGACATGAACTGATCCTGGACGACCAGGAATTCGAGCTGATGGAGGCTATTCTTCATGCGCTCCAGGTTTGGAAGGGTAATGAGGGGGTCCTCTCCGAAGATATAGAGGGCCTTGATCTTCCCTTCGAGAATCCTGTCGAACATCTCCATATAGGAGAGGCCGGGTGTTTCAGGGATCTTTCCCTCCCACGCCTCTTCGAAAGACTTCCGCGCCTTCTCGTCGTCAATCTTTTCATAGCCCGGAAGGAGATCCGAGACGGCACCCATATCGAAGGCACCCTGGCCGTTACTCTGGGAGAGCATCGGGTAGAGGCCTCCTCCGTCTTTTTCCGTCTCTCCGGTCAAGAGGGCCAGGTTACAGAGGGCCTGAACAATCTCCGCTCCGTTGGCATGCTGCGTCACGCCGGAACCGAAGATAATGGCTCTTCTCTTTGCCGCTTTATAAAGATCGGCAAGGGCCTCGAGATCCCGGGGTGAGATTCCGGTCGCTTCCTTTACAAACTCGGGAGAAAATTTGCCGAGGGAGGAGCGCATCGATTCAAAGCCCTCTGTTTTTGAATCAATATACTCCTTTGTATAGCAGCCTTTCTCGACCAGAAGACGGGTGAGTCCATTGATCCAGGCGAGATCGGTCCCCGGCAGGGGCCGCAGCCAGAGATTTGCCCACTTCTCCCACTGCGTCCTCCGAGGATCGGCCACCACGACCCTGGCATTGTTCTCCTGCATGGCCTTCCTCATCTTGTTGCTGAAGATGAGGTTATCGTCGTAGGGATCGGCCCCCACAATGAGGAGGAGGTCGGCCTTTCCAACATCGTCCATGGCATGGGTCATCGCGCCCTGGCCAATTGCAGCCATCATTCCATAAAGGGAAGACCCGTTGGCCAATCGGGATCCGGTGTCAATGTTGTTCGTCCCGATACAGGCCCTCATCCATTTCTGGAAGAGATAGTTCTCTTCATTCGTTCCCCGCGAAGAAGAGATTCCTCCGATGCTCTCGGGACCGAACTTCTCCTTCACCTCCTGAAGTTTCTTTGAAACGAGGCTCAGGGCCTCGTCCCAGCTTGATTCCACGAAAACGCTGCCCTTCTTCACCAGGGGCTTCTTGAGCCGCTCGGGATGGTTCACGAAATCGTAGCCAAACCTCCCCTTCACACAAAGACTCCCCCAGTTCACACCTGCTTCACCCTTTGTAGTCACCTTGACAACTTTCTTGTCCCCGGAGCTGTTCAGCTCCAACTGGCACCCGCACCCGCAGTAGGTGCAGGTCGTCTGGACCCTGTCCAGTTGCCAGGTTCTCCCCTTGATTGGACTGAGGTTCTCTGTAAGGGCCCCGACCGGACACATATGGAGGCATTCACCGCAGGAGATGCAGTTCTCTTTTCGAGCGGCCTTAATATGGGCAGGGAAACCACGCTCCGCCACCTCGAGCACATCTGCCCCTGGAACGTCAACGCAAGCGTGGACGCACCGGAGGCACATCACACATCGATCGAGCCATTGCCGGACCAGAGGAGTTCCATATTCACTGGGAGGAAATTCCCGCTTCTCGGGAGGAAACTCATTTCGCTCGATTCCGAATTCGTAGGTTCGGTTCTGGAGATGGCACTCTCCTCCTGCATCACACACAGGACAGTCGAGGGGATGGTTGACCAGCAGGAACTTAAGGGCTTCGAGCCTCATTCTTTCCACCCGCTCGGTCCGTGTATGAATCACCATCCCATCGACGACGGGGGTTGCGCAGGAGGCCATGGGCATCTCAGCGCCCTCCACATCGACCAGGCAGATCCGGCAGGATTTAATCAGACTCAACTTGGCGTGGTAGCAAAGGGTGGGAATAGGGATCCCATTTTCCCGGGCCACCTCCAGGATCGTCTGCTCCGGCCTTGCGGTAACCTCTTTCCCATCAATCGTCAGTTTCAACATTCTCTATCATATCCTCCGAAATCAAAATCCGAGATCCGAATATCGAAATCCAAAACAAATCCAAAATTTGATAATCTCGTAAAAAGTCGTCTCACCGGTGAAAACCGGTGTCCAGTATTTTCACAACTACGTAAGATCACTGGATTCCGGCTTTCGCCGGAATGACGATCATTAGCCCTTTTCGATTTTTTACGAATTCACCAAAATTCAAATGTTTCAATTTCCTAAACGGTTTTCGTCCTTCAGTTTCGAATTTTGAATTTTGGTCATTCGAATTTGTTTCGAATTTCGGATTTCGTGCTTCGAATTTAGACCTTCTCCTCATGCCCTCCCGCAACCTGACCAATCAACTTTATACTGCAAAGAGTCCGATACGCACGCACCGGAGGCAGCGCTCCGCCTCTTTTTGCGCGACGGGTAGGGTAAATCCCTGCTCTGTCTCGTCAAAGATCCACTTCCTCGTCTCGGGGGGGAGGAGGTTTAACATGGCCCTGTTTGTCCCGCCGGAGATCCCGATCTTCTCTGCCTTGCTGAAAACCTTGATCTTCTCGACGAGGGCGTCCAGACGCTCTTCTTCGGACTCTTTTACCTCGATGCCCCGGAGGAACATATCGATCTTGTCCGCAGCCCTCTTTCCATGGCCTCCCGCACGGACCAGGACATCTGGACCGGTCACACAATCGCCTGCAGAGAAGATGCCTTCGCGGCTCGTCTTAAACGTTCCTTCATCAATAGAGATCGTGGATCGCTTCGTTGTCTTCACGCCATCCTTTTCTTCAAGGAAGGAGAGGTCAATGGCCTGGCCGATGGCCGGGATCAGGATATCCGTCTCGATCACAAATTCCGAACCCTTCACAGGAACAGGTCGCCGCCTCCCGCTTTCATCAGGCTCACCGAGCTCCATCCGGATGCATTCCACTCCGACCACTTTCCCTTCCTTCGCGATGATCCTGACGGGATTGCAGAGGTAGTGAAACTTCACGCCCTCTTCTTCTGCATCGTGGATCTCCACCCGGTCAGCAGGCATCTCCTTCTTCGTCCGGCGATAAACCAGGTTCACGTCGGGTTTCTCCACGCGGAAAGAGGAACGCACGCAGTCAATCGCCACATTTCCGCCGCCGACAACGACGACCTTCTTTCCTTCGGGATAAGGATCTCTTCCTAAGTTGATCTCCAGAAGGTAGTAAACCCCGGGAATGAATCCCTTGTACCCTCTGTCTTCACCTTCCACCCCCATCGGTGTATTCGTCTGGGCTCCCACACCGATAAAGACCGCCTTGTAGCCCTGATCGAACATCTGAGAGAGGGTGATATCTTTTCCAACCTGGGTGTTATATCGAATCTCCACGCCGAGTTCTTCCACAACGTGTGCTTCATACCTCACGATGTCCCTCGGCAACCGGTAATCCGGGATTCCAACAGCCGACATTCCGCCCGGTTCGCCCAGTCTTTCGAAAATAGTCACGGGATACCCCTTCAGGGCAAGATAGTATGCACAGGAGAGGCCAGCAGGGCCAGCGCCGATCACGGCCACTTTTTCGGACCGCGTGGCCTCTTTCTTGATCCCCGGGTTCCTTCTCTTCTCCAGCTCATAGTCTGCCACAAAGCGCTTCAGCCATTTGATGGAGATCGGTTCATCCGCAAGCCCCCGCCGGCAGTTATCCTCACAGGGCCTGACACAGACCCTGCCGAGCACGCCTGCCAAACAGGTCGCCTCCCGGATCGCGGACAGGGATTCCGTGAACCTCCCTTCCTTGATCAACTCGATGTAGTTGACAATGGGAAGGTGAGAAGGACAGGCGCTCATGCAGGGCGCTGTCACCTTGACTTTATAATCTTCGCGGGGGACCTTCTTCTTCGACTGGATCGTCTCTTCAAATTGGTTTCTGAAATGGTCGATGGCATCGAGGACCGGTTTGGGACCGGTCTGTCCGAGATTACATTTCGAGCTTTTCTGGATCGTTCCGCCGAGGAATTTCAACTGCTCCAGATCTTCGATTTTCCCATTCCCCTCGCAGATCCGGTTCACGATAGTAGCCATGATCCGGGTCCCAACCCGGCAGGGTGTACATTTTCCGCAGGATTCCTTCTGAACCGCTTCCAGATAGGCCCGGGTGAGATCAAGGATATTCACTTCAGGGTCCCGGATGGCAATCCCTTCCCAGCCCACAAAGGCCTTGATCTTTCTCTCCTTATCGAACTCCAGAGGAAGGCTGAGTCCGGCAACGGCCTGCCTCTCGGCTTCGGGTTTCCCCCGATTATCCGTAACCACTCCACCCCAACTGCTAAACAAAATATCCGTCATAAAAACCCCTCATTTTTGACAAATCCGAAGCACGAAATCCGAAATTCGAAACAATCTCAAATGACCAAATTCTAAATGTTCGAAACCAAAAAAGTTTGGGAAATTTGAATTTTGAAAATTCGTGCTTGTTTCGGATTTCGTGCTTCGAGTTTCGGATTTTTCCTTAAAAATTATCGATCTATTTCACCCAGAACGATATCGATGCTTCCGATCACAGAGATCACGTCAGCGATCAAGCCTCCCTCGATCATCTTGGGAAGGGCGTTCAGATTGCAGAAAGAAGGTGTCCGGATCCTGAGCCGGAAGGGACGGTTCGAACCATCGCTCACAATATAGAACGCCAGCTCTCCCTTGGATGCCTCTACACTTGAAAAGACCTCACCGACAGGGGGCTGGAAGCCTTCGGAGACGATCTTAAAGTGGCGGATCAATGACGCAATGTCTTTGAGAACCATTTCTTTCGGAGGCAACGCAACCCAGGGATTATCGCTGATCACGGGGCCCTTAGGCATCCGTTCCATGGCCTGCTTCACGATGGCATTCGACCATTCCATCTCTCTCAGACGAACCGTGTACCGATCATATACATCTCCGACTGTGCCAACCGGAATATCGAAATCGAACTCATCATAGCTCGAATAAGGAAAGGCCTTTCTCACATCGAATTTTACACCGGAGCCCCGGAGCGTGGGGCCGGTGACTCCCCAGTTGATCGCGTCCTCTTTTGAAATGAATCCGACCCCTTTTGTCCTTTTCAGCCAGATGACGTTCTTCGTGAGAAGGGTCTCATATTCCTTCATGTGACCCGGATAGTCATCGACAAAGCTCTTGATCTTTTTTTCGATCCCTTCGGGAAGGTCCTTCGAAAGCCCACCGATCCTGAAGTACGTGGGGGTGAGCCTTCCGCCTGCGGCCTCCTCAAAAATCCTCAGGATCTCTTCTCTTTCCCGGAAGTTGTAAAGGAGCATGGTCATGGCCCCGATGTCCAGGGCATGGGTGCCCAACCAGATCAGGTGGGCCGCAATCCTCTGAAGCTCGGCCAGCATTACCCGGATGTATTGCGCGCGCTTTGGAACCTCGATGCCTAAGAGCTTCTCCACCGCCAGGACATAGCCCAGGTTATTCCCCATGGCATTGGTGTAGTCCATGCGGTCAGTAAGAGGAATCACCTGATGATAGGTCTTGCTTTCAGCCAGTTTCTCAATGCCCCGGTGGAGATGGCCGATATGGGGAACGGCCTTGACAATCACTTCTCCGTCCAGTTCCAGCACAATCCTCAAAACCCCGTGCGTGGCGGGATGCTGGGGACCCATATTGATGGTCATGAACCTTGTCTCTGCCATGTCAAACCTCGGGTACGAAGGGTTTATCGAAATCCGGTCCCTCAACCGGATAATCCTTCCTCAAAGGGTAACCATCATAACCATCCCAGAGAAGGAGTCGCCTCAGATCCGGGTGGTTCTCAAACGGAATCCCGAAGAGGTCATAGGCCTCCCGTTCGAACCAGTTGGCCACCTTCCAGATCGACTCCACACTGGCGATCGCCTCACTCTCACCCACTTTCGCCTTCAGCCTCAACCGCTGGTTATGCTTCATGGAGTAAAGTTGATAGACGATTGTGAAGCGAGGGGTCTCCGGAAAAAGATCGAGACCGCAAAGATCGGTGAGGTAGTGATACTGAAGATCAAGATCGGAGCAGAGAAATTTACAAATTTCATAGATATCTTTTCTCGCAACGATCACCGTGACCTGATCCCGGAATGTTTTCACCTCTACGATAGAGGCTGGGAACTTCTCTTCAAGCTTCTTGACACTGGTATTCATTTCGCCCATGAGCCTTTTCCTCTTATCTCACTTCCAGGGTGCTTCGAACGTCTTTTCGATCGAGAAGAGATTCTTTACCGATCTTCTTCTGGAGTTCCACCAGTGCAGCAAGGAGTGCTTCGGGTTTGGGTGGGCAGCCAGGCACATAGAAATCGACGGGAAGGATTTGATCAACCCCCTGGACCACGCTGTAGGTTTTGAAGATCCCTCCCGAACAGGCACAGGCCCCGTAGGCGATCACCCACTTGGGCTCCGGCATCTGCTCATAGATCCGTTTGACCATGGGCGCCATCTTCTTGGTGAGAGTCCCGGCAACGATCATCAGATCGGATTGACGCGGCGATGGCCTGAACACCTCCGAGCCGAATCGAGAAATGTCCAGTGTGGAGGCTGCGGCGACCATCATCTCCAGGGCGCAGCAGGCCAGCCCGAAGGTCACCGGCCAGATCGAATACTTGCGGCCCCAGTTGACGACCCAATCGAGGGCAGGCATCAAAGGCGTTTTCTCAAGGTAGGTTTCTATTCCCATTCCAATGCTCCTTTTTTCCAGATGTAAATGTAGGCGACCAGCAAGATCCCGATGAAGACGGCCATCGAAACAAAGGCAAAAACTCTCATCTGTTTGAAAACGACCGCCCAGGGATAGAGGAAAACGCCTTCGATGTCGAAGAGGAGAAAGAGGATGGCGATGATGTAATATTTGACCGGAATCCTTCTGTAGGTGGGTCCGACCGTTGTCACTCCGCATTCATAAGGGGCCTGCTTCACCGCTGAGGGTTTTCTCTGGCCCAGTAGATACGAAGCGCCAACAGCGAAGATGGCAAATGCACAAGCAATAGCGATGAAGACCAGAATAGGAAGGTATCCGATCAGCATGAGTCCCCCTGCTTTCATTTGTGAAAATTTTCGTATCCAAAACTACAAAATTGTTTGTGATTTGTCAAGCGTTATTTCACGCTCAAACATTTTGTTTTGCACATGAAACCGTACAATCAAAATTTCTTAATGAATTCAGAGGGTTACATTTTGGTCAGTCGTTGCGGGGCCTTAGTCGTATTTCTAAAGCAGAACTAATTTCCCCCCTCAAGCAACAGAGACTCACACCGGCCTTGCGGTAGGCTTCTCGCTCAACTTCTCAATCCTCACTGCGCAGACCTTAAATTCAGGGATTTTTGCAATGGGGTCAAACGCTGGATTCGTCAGCACGTTGGCTGCGCTCTCGGCAAAATGGAACGGAATGAAAAGCGTGCTCTTCTCCATCCGCTCGCTCAGGTCGACCTTGATCTCGATCTCTCCTCTTCTGGAGAGGATCTTTATCTTCTCGCCCTGGCGGATCCCCAGTTCCCTGGCCTCCTGCGGATTAATCTCCACGAATCCCTCTTCCACCTCTTTACTCAACGAGGGAGACCGGCGAGTCATCGTTCCCGTGTGGTAGTGGACATAGATCCTTCCCGTCGTGAGCAGGTACGGATATTCTTTATCCGAGAGCTCATTAGGAGGAAGGTATTCGATCGCTGAAAAGAGTCCACGACCTCGTGTAAACCGCTCCTTGTGTAAGACGGGTGTTCCGGGATGAGTCGGATTCGGACAGGGCCAATGGAGGCCATCTTTCTCGATTCTTTCATAAGAGATGCCCCCATAGCTCGGGGTAACCTGGGCGACCTCTTCAAGGATTTGAGAAGGATCTTTGTAGCTCATTTCGTAACCCATTCGGCTCGAAAGCTCAGAGATCACTTTCCAATCGTCTCTCGACTCTCCAACGGGTTCAATGGCCTTTCTGACCCGCTTTACCTTCCTTTCCGTGTTCGTGAAGGTCCCGTCCTTCTCGGCAAAGGAGACACCGGGAAGCACCACATCTGCGAGCCGCGCTGTCTCTGACATGAAAATATCCTGGACGACCAGGAAGTCGAGGGCGTTGAGGGCCTTCTCCACATGATGAATATCGGCATCGCTCACCATGGGGTTCTCTCCCAGGATGAACATCGCTTTGATCTCTCCAGCGATAGCGGCCTTCATCATGTCTGTGACGGTCAATCCAAGGCGAGTCGACAGGTTCGCGTTCCAGGCCTTTCCGAACTTCTCCGCATTCTGAGCGTCGGTAACCGGTTGATAGGCGGGATACACATTTGGAAGACCGCCCATGTCACAGGCACCCTGGACATTGTTCTGGCCTCGAAGAGGATTGACGCCCGTGCTCTCGCGGCCGATCTGTCCGCAGAGCATGGCCAGGTTAGCAAGAGACTTCACATTGTCCACGCCTGTGATGTGCTGCGTAATCCCCATCGCATAGACGATCGAAGATTTTTCAGACCGGGCATAGAGCTCTGCGATCTTCCGGATATCTTCTGCCCTGACGCCGGTGATCTCTTCGACCTTTTCCAGAGGGTACTTCTCCACGACCTTCTGGAGATTCTCAAAGCCTTCTGTCCGTTCTTCAATGAACTTCTGATTGTGCCATCCCTCTTTGAGAATGACGTGCATGATCCCGTTGATCAGGGCCACATCCGTTCCAAGGTTCTGGCGGACATAAACATCAGCATACTTAGCCAGATGAATCCTTCTCGGATCGGCAACGATGAGCTTCGCTCCTTTCTCCTTTGCCTTGAGGATTCTTGTACCGATGAGTGGATGCGCTTCGGTCGTGTTCGAGCCGATGATGAAGATACAATCGGCAGCCTCGATCTCGGCGATGGAGTTCGTCATGGCCCCGCTTCCAAAGGCAGTGGCTAGCCCAGCCACGGTGGAGGAGTGTCAGAGGCGCGCGCAGTGGTCGACGTTATTCGTTCCCACGACTGCCCGCGCCAGTTTTTGAAGAAGATAGTTCTCTTCATTGGTACACTTGGCCGAGCAGAGAAAAGCGAGGCTGTCAGGCCCCTTCTCTTCCTTTATTTTCTTGAGGGTGTCCGCCACATACTGGAGCGCCTCGTCCCAGCTGGCCTTCTCGAATTGTCCATCCTTCTTGATAAGGGGACTGGTCAGCCTCTCGCTATGCTGGACGAATTCGTCGATGTTCCAGCCCTTAATACACAGCCCTCCCTGGCTTACAAGATCGGTCTTGCAGGGCTGAGCACCGACAAGCAGCCCGTTCAGGACCTCTAAGTAGAGCCCGCAGCCACACCCACAATAACCACATGTCGTCAGAACTGTCTTGTACTCCATGTTAACCTCTTCATATCAATTTACTTGTCTACGCACTACGCATTCTCTTCCAGGGGAAAATTCCCCCCCTCTTGACGGGAGAGGGTTGGCCCTGAACCATGTAAGGCTCAGGACTGTCATGCACCCTGCGTGGTGCATGGGGTGAGGGTGTCAAAACGCTCGTTGTCCCCCCTCCCCTTCATCCCCTCCCGTCAGGGGAGGGGATAGTTGTTGGTTTTATTTATTCACATCTGATAACTCCAGGGTCACTTCTCCCAGCATGTTGAAAGGCGATTTCCCTTCGGGCGATTCTCCTGTTTTGTAATCGAACAATTTCTCGACGATCTCGTTGACCTTTTTATAAAGCGTCCTCACGGGAATGCTCGACGGGCAGGCCTCTTCGCAAAGGCCGCAGTCGATACACCTTCCCACCATATGGACCGCACGGCCCAGGTGGAAGGTCGGGTTTTCTGGAGGAAGCTTCCCGGTCAGGATAAAACTTCGATCCTCAAGACTGCACACTTCGCAGAAACACATGGGACAGACATTTCTGCAGCCGTAACATTTGATACACTTATTAAACTGGGCCATCCAGTAGCCTAATTTCCCATGCTGATCCATGCCTTCAATGTTGCTTAGCCGTCTGCTCTCGGGAATTCCCTCGGTCTTCTCCCCAACCACCCATTCGGAAGGATAAGGCTTGTAGCATTCGCAGGCCTGAGCCAATTCGGGAGGGCAGGCAATTCCGACGGGGACAACCCGATCTCTGGAGAGCTGATTCCACCGGAAAAGCTCCGTAAGCCCCCGCTCGTCGCATCCCCTCACCATCACCCCAAAGGTGAGTTCGCGATACTGATCCGCCAATCGAAGGAGCGTTTTGTTCAGAGGATACCGCACGTCGCCCACGACCAATCCTTCGAGGTCGGCAAAATTCTCCCGGGTGAAGAGGAACGGCGCGGAGTGACCGTGTTCCATCTTCAGGCCCATGAATCCATCGATCTTCTTCTCTTCAAGCAGCTTCCTCACTCTTTCCTGCATTTCTTTCATGTCTTTGTCCTTCTTCTTATCAGTTCTTGCATTAGGACCCGGCTGTTATTGCCCCAGACTTTTTAATTCGCAATCCGAAATTCGCAATTAATGCAGACGCATTGAATCCTTTGTAGGGCAACCCTTTAGGGTTGCTTTAAGCAAGGCTAAAGCCTTGCCCTACGTGTCAAATTATTTTTCGCGTTTGCATCAGTAGGTTGTTCTCAGATGTGACGGTCCCAGGTCTTTGATCTTCTGGGTAAAGCTCCGGATGACCTCTGCAAACTTCACGCCCTCTGCTGAGGAGATCCAATCGAGATACAGCCTCTCATCCTGAAACCCGGTGAATCTCAAGAGCTCCTTCAAAATGGCCACGCGCTTGATGGTCATGTAATTCCCTTTCATGTAATGGCAGTCCCCGATGTGACAGCCTCCGACCAACACCCCATCCGCCCCTTTCTGAAAGGCCTTCAGGATATGGTGAGGAGAGATCGTTGCCGTACACATGACGCGGACCGTCCGCGTGCTGGCCGGGTACTGCATCCGGCTGACCCCTGCGAGGTCAGCGCCTCCGTAACTGCACCAGTTACATAGAAAAGCGATAATCTTGGGTTCAAAACCTTCCGTGCCTTCCATTTCCTTTACCATATGACTCTCTCCCTTACCCGGGAAAATTACAATGAGAGCTCTGAAAAACCAGTATACGCTCTCTTATGCATTTAATATCTGTGTAATCGCTCCACAATCGGTGTAATCAGAGATTTCTGGATTTTCCAGAAATCTCATAGTGTTTCAAACGCCTTTTCGATCTGTGCATAAATCTGGTCGTATCGGAATCCCCTTAAGGCGATGCTCGCCGACGAACAGGCAGCCGCGCACCCTCCGCACCCTTTGCAAAGGACCTCGTTAACTTCACACTTCTCTTCTTCGTCGATATATGAGATCGCCGTGTAGGGGCAGACATCGATGCAGCCACGGCAGCCTGCGCACAGCTCCTTGTCGATGTAGGCAATGGCTCCCTCGGTCTCCAGTTTCTCCTTCGACAGGATCGTGCTCGCTCTCGAAGCTGCTGCATTGGCCTGGGAGATGCTCTCCTCAATGGCCTTCGGGTTATGGCAGAGGCCGCACAGAAAGACCCCGTCTGTTGCAAAATCGACGGGTCGAAGCTTCATGTGGGCTTCCAGGAAGAACCCGTCTTGATTGACAGGAACCTTGTAGAATTGAGAAACGACTTTGTTGTCCTCAGGAGGAAGGATCGCCGTTGCCAACTGGAGAAGATCCGTATCGATGGCAAATCTCTCTCCGAGGAGGACATCAGCCATTTCAACCCTCAGGCAATCCTTTCCATTCTCCTGAACCCTGGTCACGACCGGCGAGTCTTCCGGGTCGAATCGAAGGAAGACGATCCCTTTCGCCCTGGCCTCGTTGAAGAAATCTTCCATGAGCCCATAGGTCCTCATATCCCGGTAGAGGATATAGATGTTCATCTCAGGGTTCAGTTCCTTCAGTTTCAAGGCGTTTTTTACAGACTTCCCGCAGCAGACCCTGCTGCACCACGGATGCTCCTCGTTTCTCGACCCGACACACTGGATCATCACCACATTGGCGAGGCCTGCATATTTCTCAGGATGGAGGGCCAGCCCCTCTTCCAGTTCGAGACCTGTCAATACCCGTTCATCTTCTCCATAACAATACTCTTTCGGTTTGTACTCGTGCCCACCAATGGCGAGAATGGTGACACCGTGTTTGACCTCTTCTGCGGTGCCATTTCCCACATTCACCCGCGTTACGAAGTTTCCGACGTATCCGGAAGAATCGACCACCCTGCTCCCGAGATGGACCCGGATCTTCGGATGACCCATGACCCTCGCGATCTGCTGGTGCAAGAAGGCCTGCACGTCTCCGCCGTTGATGGTTCGATGAATCCGGTTGGCAACACCGCCGAGGGTTCCCGATTTTTCCACGAGGCTGACATCAAAACCCTGATCAGCGAGATTGAGAGCACTGGTCATCCCGGCAATTCCACCTCCGATAACAAGGGCGCTTCGTGTAAGATCGACCGCTACCCGTTTCAGGGGCTCGATCAGTCTCGCCTTTGCTACCGCCATCCGGACCAGGTCCTTCGACTTCTCCGTCGCGCCCTTGGGATCCTGGGCGTGGACCCAGGAGCATTGATCCCGGATATTGGCCATCTCAAACAGGTACTGATTGAGACCACCTTCTTTCAAGGTCTCTCTGAACAGGGGCTCGTGCGTCCTGGGACTGCAGGAGGCAATGACCACCCGGTTCAGGCGATGCTCGATGATCTTCTGTTTGATGATCTCCTGGGTATCCTGGCTGCAGGTATAAAGGTTGTTGTCTGTAAAGACGACGTTCTGGAGGGTCTTTGCATACTCGGTCACCTCCGGAACATTCACGACCCCAGCTATATTGATTCCGCATTTACAGACAAAGACCCCGATTCGCGGCTCCTGTCCTGCGACGTCGATCTCCTGCGGGTATTCCTTCTTTCGCGTCAGCGTATGACGGGCGGAAGCGAGAAGACTCGAAACCCGGGCTGCAGCGCCGCTGGCCTGCATCACCGTCTCGGGAATATCCTTGGGACCGTTGTATGCGCCGCAGGAGAATACGCCATCCCTTGTCGTATCGACAGCCATGAATTCCTTTGACTTGCAGAAGCCGTACTGGTCGATCTCAATTCCCAGTTTCTCGGCCAGCTCTTTGCTGTCTTTAGGCGCGTGGAGGCCTGCGGAGAGGACGACGAGATCAAATGGCTCTCGCTCGGTCTTACCGTCCTCTGTGGTGAATCGTACGGAGAGCTCACCCGTTCCGTTGAGTTCTTCGATGCCATAGACCTTGGAACGGACGAACTTCACCCCATGGACGTTCTTCGCCTGTTCATAATACCGATCGAAGTCCTTGCCGTAGGTCCGCATGTCCATGAAGAAGATCGTTGTATCGAGAGGATGTTCACTATGTTCTCTCGCGATCTCGGCTTCCTTGATCGCAAACATACAGCAGACGGAGCTGCAGAACCCGCATCCAATTGCAGGATCCCTCGATCCCACGCACTGGATCCAGGCTACCTTACGGGGTGCCTTTCCGTCAGAGGGTCTCCTCAAGTGCCCTTCAAAAGGACCGGAGGCACTCAGGATCCGTTCGAACTCCGTTGACGTGACCACATTGGGCACCCGGCCATATCCCAGTTCGTAGAGAGGAGTGGGATCATATTCCACGAAGCCAGGACTGGCGATGATCGCTCCCACTTCAATCTCCGAAATCGTATCCGGCCGCTTGTGATCGATGGCCCCGGCCTTGCAGGCAGCTACGCACATCAGACACTCGCAGCAGATCCCGCAGTTGAGACAGCGGCTGGCCTCTTCCCGTGCCTGGTCTTCTGAAAATCCAAGCTCCACCTCTTCAAAGCTCGCCTTCCTTCGGGCCATGGCAATGGGCTCCATGTGCTGCCTTGGCCTTGTCTCCTGACCGAGAGGGATCTTCGTGAGATCCCAGGGCTTGGCCTTTTGAGGAAGCTCTCTCCCTTCGATCAGATTCTTTCCCTGGAGATACCGATCCATCGACTCGGCAGCCCTCTTCCCCGCTTCCACTGCACCGATCGCAATCCACGGTCCGGTCTGGACATCGCCTCCGGCAAACACTCCCTGGCGACTCGTGGCAAGGGTAAGGGGATCAGCGTCGATTGTGCCTCCCTTCGCGACCTTCACTCCGCTCGCCTCGAGGAAACCCGCCTCAGCCACCTGGCCAATGGCGGCAATCACCATGTCCGTGGAAACGACGAAGTCCGATCCCTCGATGGGAACGGGCCTGCTCCGGCCGCTTGAATCCGGAGGGCCTAACCGCATCCGGATACATTTCAGGGCGCTCACCTTCCCCTGACCATCAGAGAGGACTTCAATCGGCGTTGCGAGATAGGATATCTTCACCCCTTCGGAAAGGGCTGCCTCGATCTCCTCATCGGCAGCCGGCATCTCCTGGCGTGACCTTCTGTAGAGAATGGTCACCTCTTTTGCCCCAAGCCTCAGGGCAGAGCGCGCTCCGTCGATGGCCACATTTCCGCCGCCGATGACCACAACCCTCTCTCCGACTTCCACCTTTCTTCCGAGATTGAAATCGCGCAAGAACTTCACGCCCGAAACGACGCCCTTGGCGTTTTCCCCCTTGATGTTTAAGGGCATGCTTCCATGAGCACCCATGGCCAGGAAGATGGCTCCATAGCCCTGTTGAAAAAGCGTATCCATCGTCAGATCAGGGCCAATGGGACTGTTTACCTTGATCTCCACTCCGAGATCGGTGACACCCCTGACCTCTTCAGCCAGTATGTCCGGAGGAAGACGATAATCCGGGATCCCTACGGAAAGCATTCCGCCGACAACGGGCAAGGCCTCGAAAACGGTCACGCCGTACCCACGGAGGGCCAGGAAGTAGGCACAGGACAAACCGGCAGGACCAGCACCGACGATCGCTGCCTTCTCCGTTTTCCGTTCCGCCACGATGGGCCTTTTCTCTCCACCTTCGGCCTTCACCTTATCCGCAATGAAACGTTTGAGCCCACAGATGGCAACGGGTTCATCAACGACTCCCCGATTACAGACTTCTTCGCACGGGTGGGGACAGATTCTTCCCAGGACTCCGGGAAAGGGAAGCTCTCTTTTTACGACTTCGAGGGCATCCTGATGGCGTCCCTGGGCTATCAGGGTCACGTAGGCCTGACCATTCACACCTGCAGGGCAGGCCAGAGTGCAGGGAGGTCTCTCCGCTTTTTCGATGGCATAGAGGTTCGGTATGGACTGGGCATAGGGGATATAGGTTGCCTTTCGCTTTGCTAGGCCTCCCTGATATTCACTGGGAAGCTCGACCGGACAGACCCTGGGGCATTCTCCGCAGCCCGTGCATTTCGATGGATCGATGTATCTCGAGCGCTCCTTGATCTTTACCCGAAAGTGACCGGGGTCGCCTTCTACGTTCAGGATATCCGAATACGAAAGTATCTTTACATTGAGATGGCGGCCAAGCTCAACGAGCTTGGGGGAGAGAATTCACATGGCGCAGTCGTGGGTGGGAAAGGTCTTATCGAGCTGGGCCATAACCCCGCCAATGCCAGGGGCCTTCTCGACCACATAGACGAAATAGCCCGATTCGGCAAGATCGAGAGAGGCCTGAATCCCGGCAATACCTCCTCCCACCACCATGACCGCTCCAACTTTGTCATTACTTGTTGGTAAACTAACCTGACTCATAAATTCTCCTAAGCCACAATCTAATTTCAGATTTCAGACTTTAGATTTCAGATTGGAGGCTTTTCAATCTGCAATCTGCAATGGCTAAGCTGTTCTGCTTCTGCTATTTCCTGAACGATTCTTGGAATTGCTTCCTCGACACAGGGAGTACAGCACTCTGAAAACGTCTGTGTGTCCTCCACCTCGATACCATAAATTCGAACTTCCTTCGGAATCGACATTCCCAGCCGCTTCCCCAGCTCGAGCGCCGTAGCCAGGTTGATGTCGTGAGGGCAGCCTAAGTGGAGCGTCGGCCTAAGATCCTCCACTTCAATCTGGTAGAGGTCTCCCGGCCTTCCTCCCTCTGTCTTGATGCTATCGACGATGATCAGCCGGTCATAGGAAGTGATGGCTTCCATAAGCTCGATGTTGGCAAAGCTTGCCTCCATCACATCGACATCATCCTGGCCAAGCCGCTCTCCGAGCTCCCTGGCGACTCTCAAGCCGACGGCATCGTCTCTGAGAATCGAATTACCCAGTCCTAATAATAACGTTTTAGCCATATGGTACAGTTTAGCCTTTTAAATTGGATAGACTAAATTTCCATTTTGCAATGATATTTAATCCCGGGATACCGTCTTCAGTACCTCTCCACTGGAATCCCGAATCACCACATGCAAGGGCATTTGTCCTGGCAGGGAATGGGTCGCACAGCTCAAACAGGGATCGTAAGCTCGGAAAGCCATCTCGATCCGGTTGAGGAGGCCTTCTGTCACAACGGTCCCCGATTTGATCAGGCTCTGCGCCGCTTTTCTTATCGACATACAGATCGAAGCGTTGTTATTCGTCGTACCGACGATCAGGTTCACCTTCTTTACCATTCCCTTCTCATCTGTCTTGTAATGGTGGTAAAGAGTTCCCCTCGGCGCCTCCACAACCCCGACTCCCTCATCCGGAATCTTTGTGGGTATGATCCTCACTTTAGGATCTGTGATTTCGAAATCCTGGGCCAGCTCCATCTGCCTTTCAGCGGCGTAGAGGAGTTCTACCAGCCTGGCCCAGTGCATGGCAAGGGTCGCATGGACCGGCTTTCCTCCAAGGGTATCAAAGTACTTCTCGTAGGCTTCCTGAGCCAGGGGCGTTGCCATCCCATCGGCCACGTTCAATCTGGCGAGAGGGGCTGCACGATAGATCCCGCTCTTCTTTCCGTCCACAAATCCCTTCCAGCCGATCTTCTTCAGGAAGGGGAACTTCAAATAGGACCACGGCTCGACGTGCTCCTTGATATGCTCGAGGTAGTCCGCTGCCTTGAACCTGACGATCTCCTTCATTTTTGGATCGACGACCCGGATCGTTCCCTCGTAGAAATTGACCTTGTTATTCTGGTCGACAAGGCCCATATAGTTGGTGACGTGTTTGAAGGCATCGCTCAGAATGAGGTCCACATAAACCTGGTTTTTCAGGACGACGTCATCAAAGATCTTGAGGCTGAACTTTGCAAATTCCAGGTTGGACTTTGCCATGTCAACGATCTTTTTCCGATCCTCCTCGGTGATGCCTTTGCTCACCCCTCCGGGGAGACTCCAGACGAGGTGGGTCGCCCTGCCCGAGATGATCTTCTGAATCTCCTGCGAATAAGCCCGATTCTTTATGACCTCGCCTCCGATCTCGAGTCCCACTTTATTGACGAGGCCCAGGATATTTCTCTCAGCAGGGCTTGCGTCCGGCCCTAAAACAAAATCCGGGGCCGCCAGGGCATAGAAGTGGAGCGTGTGGCTGTGAACATAGTGGGCTGAATAGAAAAGCTCTCTAAGCTTCTTTGCAGCCCTTGGAGGATCAACACTATAGACAGCATCAACGGCCTTACCCGAGGCCAGGTGGTGTGCCGCGGGTCAGACGCCGCAGATTCTGGGGACGATCCTCGGAAGCTCCTCCACCGGCCTTCCCTGGCAGAAGACCTCAAATCCCCTTAACTCCGGGACCTGAAAGTAGGCGTTCTCCACATCACCCTGATCATTCAGGAAGATTTCGATCTTCCCGTGTCCTTCCAGTCTGGTAATCGGATCAATCGATATCTTTTTCATGAAAACCTCTTCTTCCTCAATGCCGAACCTGGCAGGCCAAATCGATAAAAGGTTCCAAGGGGGTCAACGATCTGACCGATGATCTTTTCAATCTCCTCGGGATCCTGGGAGTCGATGATCGATCCAATTGCGCTGAGCATCTTGGCTCCCTGGTCTTTGACATCGGGCGGCGGACCGTAACATCCCCGGCAGGGCATGTTCGACCGGATGCATCGGGGCGGATCGCTGCACCCACCGCGGGTTGCCGGGCCCATGCAGATCAGGCCCTGCTCGAGAAAGCAGCGTTCCGTATCGAACAGGACTTCGTGAGGGCGATGAAAGGCCCTGACCTTTTTCTCTTCTCTCTTTCGGGGGCACGTATCGCACAGGGCCTTGTCGAGGGCCCCTACAACAGCTCCCTTGGGCGGCAGGTTTCCCGTGACAATGGCCAGAACGACCTCCATGATGCGAGCGGGTTCGGGAGGACAACCAGGCACATAGTAATCCACATCTATCACCTGATCTAATGCCATGACCGCGTCGTAAAACTTCGGCAGTTCCAGTTCTCCTTCAGGCACATGAGTCACTTCCTGAGGATAGAGTCCTTTCCTGCCTACCGTCGAGGGAGATCCATGATAAACGTAATCGAGGATGTCCTGCCTCTTCTTCTCATTGGCGAGCCCCGGAATTCCGCCTAACTGGGCGCAGGCTCCAAAGGCGACCATGACCTTCGATTTCGCACGGAGAAGATGGGCGACATGTTCATTCTCCGAATTCCGGATGCCTCCGTTGAAAAGACAGACGTCGATATGTTTATCAGGCATCGCTTCGACGTCATGGTATTTAAAATCCATGGCAACAGGCCAGAACAGGATATCGGCTGCGGCTGCGATATCGAGAATCTTCTCGTGGGTATCGATCACAGCGACATCGCAACCCCCACACGCCATTGCCCAGTAAAGGGCAAGCTTCAGTTTTCCCATAAGTCTTTCCTTTCAGCGTTCAGGAAATCTGTCCAAGAGGGCCCAATCTTCTGATTCCCTCTGTCATTTCACCCACAAGGCCTGCGAAACGTTTCCCTTCAGCCACAGAAACCCACTCCAGCCTCAGCCGCTCCTTTTCAAATCCAAACTGGTCCAGCGTCTTCTGAAGAAGCTGAAAGCGTTTCAAAGCGTTGTAGTTGCCTACTCGATAATGGCAGTTGCCCAGATGGCACCCCAGGACCAAAACCCCATCGGCTCCCTTTTTGAAGGCCTCGATCACCACTTCCGGATCCACGGAACCGGAACACATCACCCGGATCAGTCGCACGTTTGCAGGATAGGAAGCTCCCTCCACACCTGCTGAATCGACACCGATCTGGGAACTCCAGTTGCAGTAAAATCCGATAATCCTGGGCTCAAAATTTTCCATGGGCTATTCCCCTTCTTCGTCAAATCTTGATATCCTGGAGGCCTCGGCAAGGAGGCCAGAGAGGGTTGCTTGAGTCAACTTTACAGCAGAACCTCTTGAAATTGCGTACAGGCATTGAACAACACATTACCAAGCTCCCTGTTCCTACCAAACACCTTTTTCCTTAAAATCCAAAACGACTGCGTTGTAAAGTTGACTCAAGCAACCCTCTCTGGCCGACAATGCTCTCAGACTGGTGGCGACAGGTACGCATCGACCATGGCCATCATCTGTTCTTTTTTATACCCTTTCAGTTGTGCCGATCCCGTTGGACAGGCGCTGCAGCACGTTCCACAGCCTTTGCAGAGGACTTCGTCGACTCGTGCCACGTTCTTCTCCGGGACGACGGCAATCGCACCATAGGGACACAGGGCTTCACAGATCTTACAACCACAGCATACCGATTCCTTGACCGAGGAGACGATTCCGCCGGCGAAGAACGATTCTCTGGCCAGGAGGGTCATCGCCCTCGAAGCAGCGGCCTTCCCCTGATAGATACTCTCGACAATAGAAACCGGACTTCGGGCCAACCCGGCCACAAAGATTCCGTCCTGGATGAAGTCCACAGGGCTAAGCTTCTCGTAGCCCTCTTTGAAAAATCCGTCCTCGTTGAGAGGCACACGAAAAAGCTTCGCAAGGCTGAAATTATCTTCCGGTGGAAGAATCGCGGAAGCGAGGACGAGAAGATCGGCATCGATCTCCAGCCGCTCGCCAAGGATGATGTCATGAGCTGTCACCCTCAGCGTATCTCCGATCACCTTTGCCTCGGGCATTTTATCCAGATCATAGCGAACGAAGATGACACCCTTCTCCCGCGCCTCCTGGTAGTAGGACTCTCGAAATCCGTACGTTCGCATATCCCGGTAGAGAATATAAACATTCATCTTCGGCCTTAACGTCTTGAGGCTGAGAGCGTTCTTTACGGACTTGGCGCAGCAAAGCCTGCTGCAGTAAGGCCTCTCATCATTCCGGGACCCCACGCACTGGATCATCACGATATTCCGGCTGTCGGCAACCCTCTGGCTTCCCTGATGGATCTCCTGTTCGAGTTCGAGAGAAGTGACCACTTTGGGGTTCTTGCCGTAGAGGTATTCTTCCGGTTTGTATTCCCGGCCTCCTGCAGTCAGTATCGTAACGCCGTGCTGAACTTCCTTTTCCTCCCCGGACCCGTTTTTGATCACGGTCGCGTAGTCTCCAACCCGGCCTTGATGCGATTTCAATTCTGAGTTGAGATAAAGATGGATCTTCGGATTGCCCCGAACCCTGCCTACGAGATCGGTGACATGGGCCTGTACGTCACCACCCTCCAGCGTATAGTGAATCTTAAGGGCCTGGCCGCCAAGCTGGGATGTTTTCTCCACTAAGTGGACATCGAACCCTTTTTCGGCAAGGCTGAGGCCACTCACCATCCCTGAAATCCCTCCGCCCACGATGAGGGCCGAGGGAGTCATCTTGGAAGGAAATTCATGGAGGGGTTCGAGAAATCGCACCTTGGCCGCCTCCATCTTGATGAGGTCTTTTGCCTTGAGCGTCGCGGCTTCCGGGTTATCACGGTGAACCCTGGCGCACTGGTCCCGAAGGTTCACCATCTCCATGAGGAAAGGATTCAGGCCAGCTTCCCGCACGGTCTCCTGGAAGAGGGGGCCATGGGTGGAAAAGGAGCAGGACCCGATCACCACCCTGTTCAGGCCGTGCACCTGGATAGACGCCTTGATCTCATCCCTCGCCTCTCGTGAGCAAACGTAGGTCTTTTGATCGCAGAGCGCCACGCCCGGAAGGGAACCCGCGAATCGTACCAGGGAGGCGAGATCGATGCTCTTTCCAATCTGATCCCCGCAGTTGCAGAGAAAAACCCCGGTCTTCGAAGGTTCGCCGGAGACGTCTCTCTCGGGAGGATATTTTTTCTCGAGAAGATCTGCTATCCCGGCCCCGTTTAAAATCCCGGAGGTGTCTGCAGCGGCTCCGCTCGCCTGCATGACCGACTCCGCAATATCGTTCGGGCTGCTGAAGGTTCCTGAGACGAAGAAGCCCTTTTTCGAAGTCTCCATGGGAGAGAAAGGCGATGTCCAGCAGAACCCGTGGGGATTGAGCTCGATGCCGAACTCCTTGCCCAGCTTCTTTGCGGTGGCCGCGCCTTCAAGCCCGATCGACAAAACCACCATGTCGAACTCCGCTGTCGCCACCCCGCCTGTTTCGCTCGTGTAGGTTACGACGAGACCCTTACCTTCTTCGGAGGAACTGACCTTCGATACCCCGCTCCGAATATATTTTACTCCAAATTTTTCGTTTGCCCGATGGAGATATTTCTCGGCATCTTTCCCGTAAGGCCTTTGTTCCATAAAGAAGATGGTGGGCTCAAGATCAGGGACATACTCTTTGGCGACAATGGATTCCTTCAGGGCAAAGGAGCAGCAGGCTACGGAGCACCAGGGGTTTCCGATCTTGGGATCCCTCGAACCAACGCACTGAATGAAGGCGACCCGGCTCGGCACCCTGCCATCGGAGGGACAGAAGACGCCTGCCCGTTCATGGATCATCCTTTCGAATTCGACGGCGGTGAGGACGTCCTGATACTTTCCGTAACCGTATTCGGGCAATTGGGTCGGATCAAAAGGCTTGAAGCCTGCGGCCATGACCACGCTGGCTACATCGAGCCTGATCTCTTCTGGCTCTGGCTCGGAAGCGACATCATAAAGGGGAAGCTTGTCGCAGATCGGGCAGCCCCGCTCATTGATCTCAGGAAGATGTCGAACCGTGGCGGTAAAGTGGCCTGCCTCTCCCTCGATCTTTCGGACCTCGCCATTGCGAAAGAGGCTGATGCGGGGGTGGTTGATGACCTGGAGGGCCTTCTCACTCACCTGACAGAGCATGCAGCGGTTACATTCCTCAATCCCTTTACAGCAGAAGGCCGCTGCCGCCCCCATGAGATTGGGCTTTTTCTCGATGAGGTAGACCTGGTGTCCTGTTTCCGCCAGATCGAGGGAAGCCTGAATTCCGGCGGCTCCCGCTCCGATAACCAGTACGGAACCTATCTTTCCATCCATGGTCCCAATTCCCTTTCTCTTTGACTTCCCGCTCTTGAAAGCTAGAAGTGCCCTTCGAAATCCTAAATCCGAAACAGATCCCGATTCAAATCTCGGAATCCCAAAAAACGATGGGTTTTGAATTTCGTGCTTCGGATTTAGCGCCAGCGACACCCTATGTCAGTTCCTTGGCAACCTTGTCCAGAAGTTCTCCCGGGTTCAGGCTGAACGCCTTTCCCTTCTTTGCCACGATCGATTTCATCAATCGATATCTCACCTTCTGGGAGAGTCGGTCGAGTTCCTTCGCCTTCTGGAGAAAGGAAGTGTCCACGTAACCTTCCTTCACAGCCATATCCCTTAGTACCCTGATGATGTCGGTAAACTTCACGTTCTGGGGACAATGACCGCTACAGGAGAAGCATTGGGTACAATACCAGATGAAGTCGGAGGAAAGAACCCGGTCTTTCATGCCCATGAGGACCATCCGGATGATCTTCCTCGGATCAAATTCATCCGAAACGTCGCTCACCGGACACCCTGCCGTGCAGACCCCGCAGGCATAACAGACCTTGAGCTTCTCTCCGCCGGGGTGGCTGGCCACTTCATACTTAAACTTAGGATCGAGTTCAGAGGAATAAATTACTTTCTTTGTCACCTTCTCAGCCTCTTTGACCAATTGTTCCACCTCCCCCCGTCTTCGGGTATGCGGTTTTTGACAAGGCTATTCAGCGGTCATGAAAATTTGCACAAAATTTCACTAAGCCGGGCAAGAAAAAAATCTTCCCTTTTAGAAGACAGAATAAACCCTCATGTTCGTTCAGAGAACAAACGGGTTTACAGAAAAATATGAGTGCGTCCCCCCTTGAACACCCCATTCCTAAAATAAACCCAATTTAATGTCAAGAAAAAAATATTGAACGGCGCCTTTCCCCCGTTCTTTGCCGAAAAAAATATGTTGACAAGTCGCGCTCAGTTTTATATTAAAATTCTAACTTCCGATCATTTCTTCTGCAAGGAGAATAAGAATGCGATTTGGGTTTCATATTTCTATTGCCGGAGGGTTCTCGAAAGTCGCTGGAAGAGCCAGGCTTCGAGGCTGCGATACGATCCAGTTTTTCTCAAGAAATCCGAGAGGATGGAAGTATGATCCTCTCGATGATGAGGATGTGAAAGCGTGCCGCAATTCGATCAAATCCTCGGACCTTTTTCCTGTCTTTCTCCACCTTCCTTACCTTCCCAATATTGCGTCCCGAGAATCCAAATTTTACAGGCGGTCCATTGACTCGATTGTCGCCGATCTCGATAGGGCGGAGATGCTGGGTGCCCAGTACCTCATCATTCATATTGGCCATCGAATGGAATCGTCCGAGGAGGAGGCAGTGGAGGCAGTCTGTGATGGGATCGATCAGGCCTTTGAAAGAGTGGAAAACAAGGTGATTCTTCTTCTCGAAAACACGGCTGGACAGGGGTCTGAAATTGGTTACAGCTTCGAACAGATTAAGAAGATCATCGATGGGGTTCAGGTGAAGAAAAGAATGGGAATATGTCTTGATACCGCCCATACGTTTGAGGCGGGTTACGATCTTTCAAACAAAGCGGGGTTAGAAAGGACCCTCGAATTATTCGATAAGGCGGTTGGATTGAAGCGCCTTCATCTTCTCCATATGAATGATTCAAAGACTCCACTCGGGTCGAGAAAGGACCGCCACTGGCACATCGGGGAAGGCCATATCGGAATCGAAGGCTTTCGCAATATCGTAAATCATCCCTCGCTGACACATCTTCCCGGCATTATGGAGACCCCCCGATCAGATACCGTGGAGGATCTCAAGAATATGAAGGTCATAAAGAGTCTCGTTGAGGAAGCAGACCATTGATCTATCCCTGAAAACCGCCCAGGCATTCTCATCCCCCTAATGAGGATGTGTTTCTTGGAGGGAAGGGATGTATTTGGAGCACATGCAGAGGAGCATCTGTTCCACAGAGGAGAGCAAAATGGAAAAAGAAAAGAGGAGCGTTTCGAGAAGACAATTTCTTCGTGGTTCTCTCGCGGTGGCTGCAGCAAGTTTATTGCCCGAGAAAATATTGGCTCAGGCGAAGGGTTCCCCTGAACCTCAGAAGAAGTCCGGGACCCGGTTGATCTTACTCGGGACGGGAGGAGGACCCCGGCCTAATACGCAGCGCAACCAGACCTCTCTGGTTATCATCGTAAATGGCCTACCCTATGTAGTCGACTGCGGAGGCGGCGCAAGCAGACAACTGGTCTTTGCCGGCATCCTTCTCCGGGATCTGCGGCACATCTTTATCACCCACCATCACTCGGACCATAATCTGGAATACGGAAACCTGATGTACAACGCCTGGGTGAGTGGATTCAAAGGGAGAATCGATACCTATGGCCCGGCCCCCATCGACAATATGACGAAACTGTTCTTTGAGCTGAATAGCTTTGACATCAATATCAGGATTCCAGATGAGGGAAGGCCTCCTCTGGCTCCCATGGTCCAGCCTCACGAATTCAACAAGCCGGGGTTGGTGATGGAAGATGAGAACGTGAAGGTGACGGCGGCAATCGTCAGCCATCCACCCGTTGTGCCTTCCCTTGCTTATCGGTTTGATACGCCTGGTAGATCCATCGTCTTTTCAGGGGACACGACACCGAGCGACAACTTAGTCAAGCTCGCTCAGGGAGCCGATGTCCTCATTCACGAAGTCATTCACAAGCAGTCTCTCGCGAAGCTCATGGCCCGAATCCCGAATGCGGACAGGCTGGTTCAACATATTGTTGACAGCCATACGACTGTCGAGGATGTCGGAGAAGTTGCCCGGAAAGCCGGTGTTAAGGTTCTGGTACTAACTCATTTCGTTCCTGCGGATGATCCCTTAATCACCGACGACATGTGGCGAGAGCCAGTTAAGGCGCGCTTCAGTGGGGAGGTGATCGTAGGCAAGGACCTCCTGGAGATATAGGGGTCTTGTCGTTCGCTCCACAATCGAGCGGCAAGAATCAAGCGCCTATAGAGTAAAATTCACTCGGTTCAGACCCTGATAGATCCATGAAAATTCGGATTGACATTCCGGCTTTTCGGATGCAGTAATTTCCTCATTTTAACGCTATGCAGGTGAATGTCTTCGGCAATCCGAGCGAACGATAGAGGGAACATTGATGACTGTTTTGACTTTCTCTTATATCCATGCGTAAGATATCCTGAGTCGTCGAATCTATTACTAAGTGGCCTCAGAGTTGCCTCAAGAATTATCTCATCCAATGTTACCACGCGGCGGTAAGATTAACATTCTTGCAATACCCTCCGATTTCTGACATAGTTGGGCAAAATTCGGTCAGAAACGGTACCGGATATGGTAAAGTGGACGACCAAGAAGGAGGATTTCCTGAGGGGGGAGAGTCGCGGCAATCCGTCCGTTTCCGCACTCTCCTTTTTTGTTGGAAGGGCATCCTTCTCGGATGTCATAGGGAAAGGGGTCACTGAAATGTAGGCAATTCATCACTGGAGGGTTCCCCGTGGCCCAATTCACTTCTGCTCTTCGAGAAGGTCGGGGGAAAAGTGGAAGGATTCAACAACGTCCCTGGGGTGTCTCCTAGTCACCGGGAAAGCCACCCAGAGTTGCCGTCCCGAGAGAAAAATACACATCTTGGTGGACTTTCCCGGCAGGAGTTCTTCTTTTCCTCTTTTCTAAGTGAAGTCGGGGGGGATGGGGCCGTGTGATAAACAACCCATCCCTTATCCCGATTCAGCCGATCATTTGGCAGGCAGAGTATAGGTAACGGTGCATTCACCAACTCGTTTGCCACCCAGTTCGCCTTTTTCGGGTGGAAGTATTCTTAGGGAGGTGGTTGCGGTTCCTTTTATGCCCTCGAATCGGCCCGTTCCTTTGATTAATTCACCAGCCAATGCAGCCGACGAGGCTGTCTCGCCTGAAGTCACGCCGGTTGTACCTCGAAGTTTTGAGATGATTTTGGAACCATCCCCAAAGGTAATTGTGGTATATTTATCAAAAGAGCCTACACCTTTTATTATATCAAAAGCAACAATACCTTTGAATGGAGCCATCTCCCCGTTCTCAAAGACCGCTACACCGTCAATTACAGTTAACCCAACAAGATGTCCTTCTACGTCACCGATCGGAACGTCTTCCCTCTTGGTTACATTACCGAGAAATTTATACTTCATGGTCTCGGCCATAGCCTGTGTTACAGGTCCAAGAAGCCATACCACAACGACTAGAATACCAATGAAACCCCAAATGATAATGTTCATTTTTCTTGTACCCATAATCGTTTCCCCCTTTCTTAAGAATTGGTGAAGACGGATCAAGTCCCTCAAAGGATTAAAGGTTACTTGAGGAGGGCCTCGTATCATCATCTTCTGAAAATGCAATTTCATGATTCACCCCAGATATGAACAGATCTGATGTTCCAATAACTCTTTGTCTTTACAGGGTGTCCTCATCACGGTTTATTTTTATACGTTGAATTAATTCTAGCATTTGCTATAATAAGTTACGGTTTAAACGGTCAACATTTTTTAGCCATCCATAACTTCTCAGAATTACAGATCTTTTCAATTACGTTCTTGGAACTGAAAATGGGTGAAAAGCTGAGACAACTCATAAGAATCGACTTAAATCAGTTCAAGATCCATATTGGCCTCAAGAATAGAATTGAATTAACCCTTCATTTCGACTCGCCATCAAGAAGATTCTATCTTTCCTTGATTGCGTTTGTTGTTAACGAGATGAAAAAACTGAGAGAAGTCTCATCCATCCCCCTAATGGTTCACCTTGACGTCCTCACTTTACTTAACGAAACAGTTGGAGATTTAGCCGGGTCATCGGAAAGGGAAAACCTCCTACCGAGGATTTACCGGAAATGGAAAGATGCCCTGCCTGACTTAGAAAACGCCCCACTTTTCAAAGTCCTTGGGAGAAAAAAGCAATATGATGAGGGAAATCGAAGAACTTATCCTTTTAGTGAGGCAGAGAAAGATGGTTGGGCTAATCTCTTTGAATATAAAGGGAGTGGTGAGAATGTAAGGTTGAGGTTTGCAGTAGATAGGCTCGGGGCAAGTCTGGACGATATCGTCATAATCTACGAGGGATATCCCAACGCCGAAGCATGGGAGAGGTTTATATCAAGTCTCAAAGAGAAGGTGGAGGTTCAATCTGAAACAGATACCGATCGTACAGTCCAAGAAACAAAAATCCCCGTATCACCGCTAAAAAGATGCAAAATAGCCTTGTCGGGCCGGTATCGCCCGGTAGCTCTGGTTGTCATGATGGGTATAGTCTTGGGAGGCATCACTTTAGATGTCTGGAAACTCTATTTCAAATCTCCTCCCTCCAAGGTTGCCTCCTTGGGCAAGATGAGTTTCCCTTTGTCTGATAAACCCTCCATCGCAGTGCTTCCATTTGTTAATATGACGGAGGACTCTCGTCAAGAGTCTTTCTGCGACGGATTGAGTGAAGAGATCATCACCACGCTCTCAAAGATCCCGAAGCTATTTGTCATTGCTCCCAACTCTATGTTCACCTATAAAGGACAGCCAGTAAAACTGGGACGGATCGCAGAAGAGCTGGGTGTCCAGTACGTATTGGAAGGGAGTATACGGAGAGATGGGGACCATGTAAGGATAACGGCCCAGTTGACGGATGCCCTAAGCGGGCATGGGGTATGGGCAGAGCGTTACGATAGAAAGCTAAGAGACATATTTGCCCTTCAAGATGATATCACGAAACAGGTCGTAACAGCGCTGCAGGTGGAATTAACAGATGGCGAACAAGCCCGAGTATACTCGAAAGGTACTGGAAATCTCGAGGCGTATTTGAAGGTCATGGAGGCAATGTGGCATTCCTTCCAGAGCACCATAGAGGGTAATATTCGGGCAAGGCAGCTTGCCGAGGAAGCGATTGCTCTCGACGCTAATTATGCACTCGCATATAGGGCACTTGGATCCGTTACGATGGTTGATGTATGGCTTGGATTGAGCAAGGACCCTAGGGAATCCCTGAAGAGATGCGTTGATCTCTATGAGAAAGCTATTGCCCTGGATGATTCACTCGCTGCTGTCCATGCTGCTCTGGGTTATTGCTTCACAATGATGCGCCAGTACGACAGGGCCCTTGTCGAAGGGGAGAGGGCTATATCCCTCGAACCAAGTTCAGCTGACGTTCTTTTCTTCCATGCTTCCATCCTACATTTCATGGGAAGGAGTAAGGAGGCTATTGCATGGTTTAGGAAAGCGTTACGCCTCAACCCGAAGCCTCCTAACACATATTACCGTCATTTTGGGGGAGCCCTTCGCGATTCAGGACAATATGAGGAGGCCGTTGCTCTGCAAAGGAAAGCCATTAAACAAGAACCCAATGATCCCCTTTCCTACATTGTCATGACCTCCTGCTACAGTCTCTCAGGCCGTATGGAGGAAGCTCGGGTGGCAGCGACTGAGGTCCTCAGAATAAACCCAAAATTTTCTCTCGAGCAATTTGCAAAAGCAACTCCTCATAAAGACCCCCATTTGAGAGAGCGTTTTATTGATTCACTACGCAAGGCAGGGCTCAAATGAGGCTTGAGAGGAGCGCCTCGGCGGACATCCCATATTCTTTTTGTCAAAATTATCAAACTTCGTTAACGGATTCCTCCTGCTTTATCGCCAAGGAAGTAACATGGGATCTGGCCTGGAAAAGCATCGACGGGACGTTGTTGAATCCTTTCACTTTTGTCTTTGCCTTCTTGGAGAGATCACATGACCTGGGCGCTGAGTGAACCTTCCAGAGTGGGACCTGGGGGGAGTGTAGGTTCTGAAACACTTTGAAAGGACCGTAAAGAACGTTGTTTTCTATTTCACTATTTGGAGCATCGACACTTTCAGAAGGACAGTTGCGAGAAGGAATTAGGGCGCCTCCGGAGAAAAAAGGAAAGGTTGTGCCAAACCCTTTGGTTCATCGGGACGCCGCAAAAGTCGCAGACGGGAATTCATGAAACGACATCCTTAAAGGCTGGCCGCGGCCTCAAGGGCAGGGAGCCGCCTGATTCGGTTAATCCGTTTGGCAGCGGGGGAGTGGACCAGGTGATAGAGATCCCATGCCAGCTGCAGATTGAGCCAGAATTGGGCCTCCATTCCAAAAAGTTTCTCAAGGCGAAGTGCCGTATCCGTGGTAACTCCTCGCTTGCCATGGACCAGTTCGTTCACACGAGGGTAGGACACGCCGAGTTTGGCGGCCAGCTCCTTTTGCGACATTCCGAGCGGCTTCAAGAACTCTTCCAGGAGCATTTCTCCTGGATGGGTTGGGGGACCATTCGTGGGAATACGAACCATGTTTCATCTCTCCTTTCTATGAACAGCCTTGGCCACAGGGATATCCAGGGACAAATTTAGTGATAATCCGTGATATCGGAACTTGGGTCAGGTCCAAAGGAAAGGCTGCGCCGAACCCTTTGGTTCATCGGGACACGGCAAAAAGCCGCAGACAGGAATTCATGAAACGACACGCTCAGAGAGATAAACTCCTTGTCAACGGGGAGATGCCCAGTTAAGAACCTTCAGCCCGGGGACTCTTGAGAATTCGCTGACATTATTGGTGGCGAGGGAAAGGTTTTGGCTCAAGGCATGGGCCGCGATCAGCATGTCAAGAGGGCCAATCACTTTCCCCCGGGTTTCGAGAAACGCACGAAGCCTCCCGTAGGCCCGGGCTGCCTCCTGGTCGAAATCGAGAACCACAAGAGGCAGGAGAAATTGCTGAAGGGCCTCCTGGTTCTGGGAAGGGAAGCGGCTCTTCTGGACCCCGAATTCCAGCTCAGCCACGGTGATGGAAGAGATGCCGATGGTGCCGGCTGCATGGGCATCGAAATGCCTCAGAACGGACGCGGGTTTCTTCTTGATCAGATAAATACATATATTGGTGTCGAGAAGCAGCTTCATTCGAAGACCTTCTCCCTCGTCTGTTGACCGGGCTGTTGGCGGGTCTCCATAAAATCCTCAGAGAATTGAGAGAGGCTTTCGAAAAGCGGGGTCCAGGATTCCTTTTCAGGAAGAAGAACCACCGCGTTTCCCACTTTCTTGATGAGCACCCGGTTTCCACTGAACCGATATTCTTTGGGCAACCGCACTGCCTGGCTCTGCCCGTTCTTGAACAATCGCGCTGTCTTCATTCTTCCCCTCCGAAATATACACTAAGAGTATATACTTAATGGAATAGATTGTCAAATGACCCGAACGTACAGGAAATCCTCCGGGGAACGCTTATAAGAATCGACACCTTCGGAAAGACAGTCGGAAACCATAGACTTTGTTGAACCTTCCCACTTTCTCCTCCGCCATCTTAAAGAGTTCACATAACCTGGGAAAGTCTGGAGAGGCACGCTGACGAATCCTTGCACTTTTGCGTCCCCTTCTTTGAAGAGTTCACTTGATCCAGGCAGGGGCTGACCTTTTCAGAGATGCCTTTCCCCCATATCGTCCCTTGCTTCCCCGTGACGTGAGAACGCCAAAGAAACGATCCTTCCTGGTTCGTTCGGTTCGATTCCTTTCGGGATCTCCCATCGACAAAGTTGCCGGCCCCGCCCGGGTCCGCGCCTTCCCCATCCTCGCCACCTGATTCAAAGGATTCGTAGGGGTCGTATCTTCAGACGGTAAAGCCTCAATTTGGAGGGGCATCTGTTACAAACACCTTGCAGTGCAGCGCCGAGCACACTCTGCAAAACTTCCCCTACGGAGCTCACCTGCGCGCTAAGGGGATAACGTCGCTGTTCCCTTGACAGGTGGGCCGATTTATTTAGGACTTGACAACTATACCGAATACCGGTATAGTCGGTATATCTTCCCACAAGGGTTAGAATGGCTATCCGAAATTTTAAAAACAAGGGAACTGAAGACATAAATTATGGCAGGGCTACGAAGGAAGCTTTCCGGGCCCTCCCCCAGGAGTTGCACCGGAAGGCCCAGATAAAACTCGCTCGCTTGGGAGCTGTGACATCAATGCAAGATTTGCAGGAAATACGGGGGAACCGATTTGAAAAGCTGAGAGGGAAGAGAAAAGACCAATACCGTATTCGTATCAATGAGCAGTATCGAATTTGTTTTGGATGGGAAAAGGAAACCGCAGTGGATGTTGAGATTACCGATTACCACTAAGACATCGAAGGAGCATCAAAATGAACAAAACTCATTATACTCCAGTGCATCCCGGTGAGGTATTGCAGGATGAACTTGAGGAAGTGGGCCTGACTCAATCAGCGCTTGCAGCACATATTGGAGTCTTGCCTAAAACAATTAATGAGATTTGCCGGGGAAAAAGAGGCATTAGTGCGGCAATGGCAATGAAGCTTTCAAAGGCTTTGGGAGGCAGTCCTCAATTTTGGCTCAACCTGCAAGATGGCTGGGATATCAGTCAATTGGATGAAACTTCCTTTGAAAACATTAAACCCATTGCCGCATGAGAAAGGGTGAGAGTTTCGGCCGGTCGAGAACCCGAAACCGGCAAAAAACCTCCGGCTGGCAAGGCGAGAGATCGCTAAAAAACAGGCCCATATCGAGAAAAACGCTTGACAACAGTTCGTATCTCAGGTATCGAGCAGGTACCGGTATAACCGTTGTTGAATCCTTTCACTTTTGCGTCCGCCATCTTGAAGAGTTCACATGACCTGGGCACGCAGAAAACCTTCCTGAGATGCAGTGCCCCAGTATCGGCACTGTGCTCCCCCGTAACGCCAGAAAGAGGTGACTTTCAATGAAATTCCACCGAACTCGAGACAGAAATGAGAGCACTTCAAGAAATTGAACGTAAGCGAGGGATCATGTGGAGTGTTTTTTCCTGCTCGAAGGGATTCGGACGGTCCCGGGGGAGATTTGGGGTTAGGCATCGATAATGCATTTTGCTGCTGATACCGTATTACCGATGCCTGAACCCCGAATGCCTTACCTATCTCCTCGGTCAGGCTGCCATCTTCAATGCCCAAAGTGGCCACGCCGTGTTTGACGCCGGAGATCCACATTAAACCTCCTCCCGGGTGCCTCTGGCAATCAGATCGACATATTCTTTAAACAGATAGCGCCGGTAACGCTGTTTCCCGGAGACCTCGGTGAGGATACCGGCCTTTTCAAATCGTCTCACCAACTGGTTCACCGCTTCCTTGGAGAGGGCGAGGGCCGCTGCAATGTCCGTGGCACTGATCAGCGGCCTGCGAAAGAGGAGGTCGATCAGCCGCACAGCATGGATGCTTGAAATGACATGTTCATAGAGTCTCGTAATCAGCGCGTCTTTGAGCGCAATGATCTCACGGGCCGTCCCTGTAGCCTCGTCAGAAGTTTCAACGATCCCTTCGAGAAAGAAACCGATCCACTCTTCCCATGCACCATCGGCACGGACTTTCATGAGGAGATCGTAGTACTTTGTCCTGTACTTCTTAAGGTGGAAACTCAGGTAAAGCACCGGCTTGCTCAGGATGCCTTGCCAGAACAGGTAAAAGGTGATCAGAAGCCTCCCCACCCGCCCGTTTCCATCCAGGAATGGATGAACCGTCTCGAACTGAGCGTGGACGAGAGCGATCTTAACGAGGGGAGGAATTCTGTCACGGGCATGCAGGAATGCCTCGATTTCGCTCATGGCCTCCGCCAAAACGTCTGGAGGAGGAGGAATGAATGCGGCTTCAGACAGAGGAGCCCCCGCTGGTCCGATCCAATTCTGGGACCTTCTGAATTCGCCGGGGTTTCTCTGGGAGCCTCTCGCTCCTTCAAGCAGGACTCGGTGAATTTCCCGGATCAGGCGGAGTGACACGGGAAGGTCTTTGAGCCTGTCGATCCCATAATCGAGGGCCTTGATGTAGTTGATCACCTCTTTCACACCGGCGATGTTGTCCCTGGGCGTCAAGTCCGCCTCAAACTCAAGAATGCCCTCAAGGGAGGCCTGGGTCCCTTCAATCTGGGAACTGAGGAGGGCCTCTTTCTTAACGTACATGGCGATGAAGAGCTCGGGATTGGGGAGCACCGTGATGATACCGTCCAGCCTGGCAAGGGAGCGGTCTGCCCGAGAGAGGAGAGACTGAAGCCCTTCGGTGTAACGAACGGCGGGGCGAGGAGGCAGAGGCTTAGGAATGAAAGCCTTGTAGCCCCCCGGCTGAAGAACGAAGTGACCTGCTCTTTCTTTCATAAGTCAACCCTTGTTGACTTATATCCGTTTTTCTTTTCTAAGTCAAGAAGGATGGACTTAAATTTAATGGTTCCGGTTAAGTCAATGGTTCGACACTCAGCATGGAAGGCATTGGCATGAAAGAGGGACCAAGGAAAGACATTGATGACCAAGTTGAATTTCTCTATGGCTGATTGGTTCTTGGATCGTCTGTAGAAGGCTTGGTTCCGCCGAACCCTCCTGGGGACGCCTCTGGGGACGTGGTTGAAAATATTCACTTTTCTGTCGTTGGTGGGCGAGTGACTTAGGGGCTGGCTTGCAATGCTGCAAATATTATCCAGCGGCCTGTGTGACTTTCGTAGGTTCCAGTTCCACCTTGATTCCCAGGGCATTGCAGACTTTCAAGAAGGTAACGAGATTGCAGTTGATCCCGTTTTCAATCTTCGATAATTGTTGTTGGGTAATCCTGGCCCTCTTCGCTACCTCTGATTGGGAAAGCCCAAGATGTTCTCGAGTACCAAGAATTTCCAAAGATAATTCAGCGAGCTCCCTCTCTTCGTCAAAGAGCCGTTTGAAACGGTCCTCTTTTAACTTTTCTTTGAGATGTCCCCTAAAACTCCTCATGGATAGCCTCCCTTAATTTCTTCTCATCAAAACGCGATAAGAAATCCGCCCGATAGGCTTGAGCCTTCCTGACCTCAGGTCGCGGGATTTCAAGGGAAAGCCAGGCGAATATTTTGCCTGCTCTCGTTCCTTCTGGGAGTTCATAAACTCCCGCACCGGACATGCGCCTTTTACGGTCTCATAATACACAATATGCCAGTTCGAATTCACAGGTGTACTATACATCATAAACGATGTAACGTCGGATCTTTTTATCTTATTACAGATTAATGGGTAGGAAGGGACGTACCCGAGTTAGTAAAATTATTCTCTCAGAGTTTTGGGAGTTGAGCAACCATCTTCGCTCTGACAATGTCTCTCAAGCCAGGTCTATTCAGTAATCACCGGCTCTCTGGCATGTCTCACATTGGGAGTCGCCATTTCTGTTCTGATGGTAATCTTCGTTGACAAAGATGTTGAATCTATTGGATAATTTGTTTTGGATGGAAATGATTAAGGGCTGAGATATTTACAGCAGGCTTGGTGGAGTTACGTGGCAACTGAAGGAAACGAGAGAGAGATAGCGCTTCTCAGCGAAATCGAGTCCCTCCGCCGAAGGATCAGGGAACTCGAACGCTACGAGGAAGACCGGAAAAGAACGGAGGAGACGCTCCGGAGGGAGGAGATCTTTTCCGATCTCTTCAATGCCACAGAGGAAGTGGCATTCTTGATGGACCGGGAAGGGATCATCCTTGTAGCCAACGAGAACGCAGCCCGTCTCTATCATGTCCCCATGGAAGGCTTGTCGGGGAGGTCGATTTACGACCTCATTCCCAAGGATCGAATCGAGAAGAGCAAGAACAAGGTAAGGACCGTTGTGGAGACCCGAAAGACGATCAGGTTCGAAGGAAAGCTCGACGGCAAGGTCTTCGAAAACAGCTTCTACCCCGTCTTGAATGCGGGATCGGAGGTGAGGGCGATCGCGGTCTATGTTCGGGACATTACCGAACGAAAGCGGCTCGAGACGATTCTGCACCAGACGGAAGAGAAGTACAGGAATATCTATGAAAATGCCATGGAAGGGATCTTTCAAATAAGTCCTGAGGGCCGCTTCATCAGCGCCAATCCCTCTCTCGCACGTGTTCAGGGCTACGATTCTCCTGAAGACCTGATCCAGACCGTGGACGACCTGCCCAGCAGGTTCGTCAACCCCGTTGACCACTCCCGCCTGATCGATCTTCTCTTCGATGAAGGCGCCGCCCAGAACTATGAAGTCCAGATGTACCGGAAGGACGGGAGCCTTCACTGGATTTCCATCAACGTGAGGCTGGTCAAGGATGGCCAGGGCAAAATCCTGTATTACGAAGGGACCATGAGGGATATCACAAAGCGGAAACGGGCTGAGGATGCCCTCTCCGAAAGTGAAGAGCGCTACAGGGCAGCCATTGAACACTCGAACGATGCCGTCGCCCTTATCCAGGGCGATAGGACTCAATACGTCAACAGGAAGTTCGTGGAGATCTTTGGCTACGATCGGCCGGAGGAAGTCATCGGAAAGCCTATCTTTCTCATCGTTCACCAGGATGACAGGGACCGCGTCATGACGATCAATCAACGGAGACAGAGAGGAGAACCTGTCCCTCCCCGCTACGAGTTCAAGGGAATTACAAAGGCAGGGAAGATCATCTTTATCGAAGTCTCGGCCACGAGCATCGTCTATCGGGGAATACCCGTTTACCTCATCTACTTGAGGGATATGACCGAACGCATGCAGGCCCATGAGGCGCTGAAGAAATCCCACCAGGAGCTCGAGGGACTGAACAGGGCAAAGACCAAGGCCGTGCATCACATTTCCCATGAACTGAAGACACCCCTTGCAGTGATCCAGGGGAACATACGAATTCTGAAGCGGAGACTTCAGGGGCTACCCATCGAGACCCATCTCCAGGAAATCCTGGAGTCCCTCGAGCGTAACCTGGGCCGGCTTTTCGACATCTCGAAAGAAACAAACGAGATCTTTAAGATTTCTCAGGAACTTGAGGCAGGCGTTCTCCTGGACAACCTCGACAGGCTCTGGCAGCGGATAGAAGATCTTTCAGAGATACCCCCGTCTGTGCGCTCCCATCTCGATGCCGTCAAGACCTGGCTCAGTCAATACCTCTCCGGAAGCGCCGAGGCATTCCAATCGATAGACCTCTTCCCGTTTATCCTTCAGGTGCTGGAGAAAGTCAAATCGTCATCGAACCACAGGCGTATCCGTTTTGAGCCTGAGGGTGAAGAGGGCCTTTTCATTTTCATGGACCCTCTCCTCCTCGACAATGTCCTGGTGGGCCTCATCCGCAACGCAGTGGAGAACACACCAGACGGTGGGGCGATTGCTTTGCGGGCAGAAAGAAAGAATGAAAAAATCCTTTTCCACGTTACCGACCATGGCGTGGGCATCAGGGAAGAGGATCAGGCCTACCTCTTCGATGGGCTCTTCCACACAAAGGAGACGGATCTCTACGCTTCAAAAAAACCCTACGACTTTGGGGCCGGGGGGAAGGGCCTGGACCTCCTCCGGATGAAAGTCTATGGACAGCGCTTCGGCTTCGACCTCTCCGTGACGGGCGAGCGCTGTCCTCACATCCCCACTGATCAGGATGAATGCCCGGGCGACATCTCACGATGTTCCTGGGCGGGGAGCGAAGAGGCATGCGCTCGATCCGGCGGAACCACATTTACCGTCTCTTTCCCGCCAAAAGAAAGTATCCATACTCCGACCCAGGCGAGCCCCACCTCAGGAATCATTGCGGATTGAAAAAGGTTGCATAGGCAGCCCCCACCCGGACCCTTATCTTTGGATCAAAAAAGGAAGCGCCCAGCTCTTTCGAACAGGGCGCTTTCCCTTTTATTAAGGGTCTCAAAATAGTCCATGCATTGATGGGCGACAGCACAAGGATTCATAACCCCACCTGACCTCCCCTTATCTTAAGGGGAGGGATATACCCCCTCTTATGTTAAGAGGGGGAAGGGGGAGTTACTTCTGTTGATGACAGCCGTCGGCTCTTTGCATGGAGTGTCTATCCTAATTATGAGACGGTTAATAACTCATCCTACGCTCAATTCTTACTTGACCGAGAACTTGTATACCGTTTTTCCGGAAAACCAGTCGCCAGCCTTGATCACGGTCGTGGGGAAAGCCGGCTTGTTAGGAGAATCCGGGAAGCGGGAAGGTTCCATGTTGAAGCCCGAACGGAAAATGAACGTGGCGCCTTTGCCTATATCCCGAGGGTCCTTCCCTTCAAGGTTGTTTCCGGTGTGAACCTGCATGCCTGGCTCGGTCGTGTAGACTTCCATGAAGCGGCCAGAGTTGGGCTCCCACGCAATACCCGCGAGAGAGAATTCATTGGGGGTCTTCTTGTCGAGCACCCAGTGATGGTCATAACCATTGGCGAGCTTCAGCTGTTCGTACTCGCTCTTGATGCGGGCGCCGAACGGGGTCGGCGCCCGGAAATCCATCGGAGTGTCACTGACAGACTGAAGTTGGCCCGGCGGTATGAGACTCTTATCGATGGGAAGAAATCGGCTTGCGTTGATGAAGATCACGTGGTCGAGAATTTCGCTGCCGAGGTTACCCGAAAGATTGAAGAAGGAGTGGGTGGTAAAGTTGGCGACAGTGTTCTTATCTACCGAGTACGCCTGATAGTCAACCACAAGCGCATTGTCTTTGGTCACTTTATAAGAGACGCGGGTTGCAAGCGTTCCGGGATAGTTCTCCTCCCCGTCCCTGTAGGTATAAAACATCTCGACGCTTGAATCATTCATCTGCCTTGCGTCATAGACACAGAAGCGCGATCCCTTCTGCCCGCCATGAAGGCTGTTTTCGCCGTTGTTTTTCGCGAGCTGATATTCCTTTCCGTCGAGCGTGAACTTGGCGCCTCCGATACGGTTCGCATAGCGTCCTACGAACGCGCCCATTGATCCCTGACCGCCCAACGCCTTTTCGATGCTCTCATATCCCTGGACGACATCGGCGAATTTCCCACTCCTGTCGGATACCATGATCTGTTCGATCTTCGCTCCGTAGTTGGTGATCTTCACCACCATCCCTTTGCCATTTTTGATCGTGTAGAGATCGACCTGTTTGCCGTCCACGACCTTCCTGTAATTGTCGCTGACGGGTTCAATGTACGCACCCTGCTGAGCGAAGCCGGGCTCAAAGCCCGCCACCACCAGCACCAGAACCAGAGTCAAGAATACCCTTTTCATCATGAGGCCCTCCTTTTGGTTTGTTGTGCTCTGAGTGAATCGTAATAGGTATGAATTCTGTTTACGTGGAGCATGCTTCATTTTCACCTAAATAGGCATCCTGTACCGCCTGATTCGATCTCACTTCATCGCGGGATCCCTGGATAAGGGTCGCACCCCTCACCATCACCATGATCCGATTCGCAATCCCAAAGACGATTTCCATGTCATGCTCACAAAAAAGGATGGTGAGCCCGAGCTTTTCAGAGAGATGTTTAATGAGGTCGATACAGCGTGAGGTCTCTTCCGGGGACATACCCGCTGTTGGTTCATCAAGGATGAGGAGTTCCGGCTTGCCCGCCAGCGCGATCGCTATCTCGAGGACCTTCTGATCTCCGTGAGAAAGCGCACCACAGACACTGCTCTTTTTACCGATCAAACCCACCCTTTCGAGTATTTCGGCAGTTTCGTCGTTGACGAGGTCCCGGGAAGGCGTAAACCAGGTGCCCGTCCTCCCCTGCTGGGAAAGCACGGAGATGCGCACATTTTCGAAGACCGTCATCCTGGAGAAGATGTTGACCACCTGAAAAGACCTTGTGATCCCTTTCTTGCAGGTCTTATGGACCGGAAGCCCGGTAATCTCGTCGCCCTTGAAAATGACCCGGCCTTCGTCCGGCTTCAGTATTCCGGTGACAAGATTGAAGAGGGTTGTCTTTCCAGCCCCGTTGGGACCGATGACGGCCACGATTTCCCCTTTGTTCACCTCAAGGCTTGCCCTGTTTACCGCCTTAAAGCCGCTAAATGACTTGCTCACATCCCTCACTTCCAACATAAGCCACTATCCCCTGTCTTCTGTCAAACCACGCCTGTTCCAGATTTCGAATACTTTGCCGAGGACCCCTTCCGGCAGGAAGAGGATTACCAGCATGAGGAGAATGCCCAGAGCGAGTGTCCAATACTCGGTATAGGCACTGACGAAGGTGCGCAGCAGCACGACCATCGCCGCACCCAGCATGGGTCCGAGAAAGGTAAACCACCCGCCCAGGAGGGCCATAATGGTAATCTCCAGGGAAAGGGTCCAGAACATCATATCGGGGAAGACCGAATTATCGACGACCACGAAGAGAACGCCCGCCACACCCGCGAAGAAACCGGCGATCACAATCGCAGCCAGTTGGTGGCGTCTCACGCTGACGCCAATGGCCTGGCTGCGCAGCACGTTATCGCGGATCCCCTGGAGCGTACTCCCAAAGGGCGAATGAAGTATTCGGTACATGAAAAACATGGCAAGACCGGCCGTGACCATCGTAAAGTAGTAGGCCCCCTTGGACGAGGAAATGATCGACGGGACCGAGATACCATGGATGCCGTCATCCCCACCGGTAAAACTGTACCAGCGGTAGACGATGACCCAGACCAGGGAACCGAGGGAGATCTGAAGCATCCCGAAGTACAGCTTTGACAAACGAATGCAGATGATGCCGATGATCAGGCTCAGGGCAGCGGCAACCAAAGGACCGGCGATGAAGGCAAGCCATGGATTGTAGTTTAGCTTTGCGATCATCACGGCAGCGCCGTATGCCCCTGCTCCGTAGAAAACGGCGTGGTGAAACTGGAAGATCCCCCCAAAACCCAGCGCAAAGTTGAGACTCGTCGAGAGCAACCCCGTGACCACAATCAGGGCCGTGAGATAGGTGTAAAACCGTGGAAGACCGAACGGAAGGAAAGCAAATAGGATGGCCACCCCGAGCAGGATGATGATCGACCTCTTTCCTCCCACGCCCTCATACTCCTTTTTACCAGGTAGACCTCAGCAGCCCAGTTGGTCTGATACTGAGAACCACGATCACGGCTGCGTATGGAAAGACGATGCCAAACTGAGGCCAGACGAGAATCCCCAGGGACTGGGTGAGACCGAAGATCAGCGCACCGAGGAGAGCTCCCCAGATATTACCCAATCCGCCGATGATCACGATCAGAAAGGCTTCCATGATCAGGGTGTGGTCCATCCCTAAAACCACATTGACAATGGGCGAAACGAGAGCGCCGCCGAGGCCTGCGAGGAAGCAGCCGATGACAAAGACGATACAGAAGACGAGACTCACGTTGATCCCCACGGCACCGACCATCTCCCTGTCCACGGCCGCAGCCCTCGAAATCTTCCCGATTTTTGTCTTGTTCACGAGGAGCCAGAGCACCACCGCCACGATGGGGCCGACGAGAAGGAGGATAAAGTTGTAGATGGGGAAGGGCAGGCCCAGTATGCGGATCGATCCCTGAAAGAAACCGGGCATCGAGACGCTCCGGTATTCCGCACCCCACACCAGCTTGACGAGATCACCGAACACGAGCACGAACGAAAAGGTGAGCAGGAAAAGCATGATGTGCTCTCTCTCATAGAGCCGGCTGAAGATGCCCCGTTCGATGATGAAACTCACGAGGGCCACGCCGAGAGGAGCCAGAAGAACAGCCATCCAGTAACCCAGGGTGCCGCCTCCGAAAACCCGGGACACGGTATAGGCCATAAAGGCCCCGATCATGTACAGCGACCCGTGGGCGATATTGGGAATTCTTAATACGCCGAGGATGAGGCTCAGACCGGAGGCGACAATAAACAGGATGACGGTTCTGCTTAATCCCAGGAGGATCTGGCAGAGCACGCCCGGTGAGCAGAAAGCTTCCATGAAGCTCAAGGTCACTCTCCTCCTTGACGCATGCCCGGCAGGTACCCGTCAATAGAGGCACCTGCCGGGATTATTTATTTTCTCACCTTCAGGATCTCGTCACAGGTCGGCAGGTAATCCTTGCCGGGTATGGTGACGGTATCACCTGCGATGAGGTACTCATACTGAGGAGACTTCTTTGTCACCCCGAAGAACATCGGCAGCATGAGCTGGTGATCGCACGCTCGCATCTCAAGCTTGCCGACCGGGCTGTCCACGGTAAGCCCCTCCATCGCAGTGATAAACTTCTCTCGATCAACCGCTCCCGCCTTCTGGTAGGCCCTGGCGATGAGCTGCGCTGCCGCATACCCGTAAAGGGCTCCCACCTTGGGAGGCCTGTTATAGAGCTTTCTGAATTCGTCGACAAAAGCCTTATTCTCCGGGGTCCCGGGATAGTAGAATAGGTAGTTCACGGTGCCCATGACTCCTTCCGGACCGTCTTGTCCGAGGGCCTGCAGATTCGACAGCTCGATCGAGGTGTGTAGAATAATCCCCACCTGCTTCATGAGGTCCATCGCTTTGGCCAACTTCAAGAAATTGAGATTTCCTACCCCGCCGGTTCCCATAAACAGCATATCCGGTTTGGCCTGGAGGATGGGCGAGATGTACGGGGCGAGGTCAGCTTCACCCACCTTCCACCACGTCTGTCCCAGAAGCTGGGCTTCGGGCTTCACGGCCTTGGTGTACCGCCAGCTTGCCTCCCCTACGGCATGGCCGTATTCATAATCCTCGCCGGCTACCCAGAACTTCGTGTAGGGCTTCTTGGCAATCATCTGGGCAGTGGCTTTACCGATCATCCTGGTATTTTCGGCAACGCTGAAAACGTACCGGTGACCCATCTCCCCAGTGATCTTTTCGCTCTTGGCGAAGGTACAGATGAAGGGGATCTTCTCCCTCTTCGCAAAGTCGGATACGGCCAGTGTGGCGCTGCTGTTGATCGTTCCCGCGAGGATATCCACTTCCTCTTTCATGACCAATTCCTTGGCCATGGCGAGGCCGACATCGGGCTTGAACTTTTCGTCTCGGGTTGTGAATTCGATCTTCTTGCCGAGGACTCCACCTTTCTCATTGATGGTCTGGATCGCCATCTTGAATCCGTCGAGGACATCGAAAGTGTATACCGATGGCGGACCACTGTACGTATCTACAAACCCCACTTTGATCGTGGCCGCTCCGAATGAGAAAGGCACCCCAAGAAACCCGAGCAGAACAATACTCATCCCCATGATTGCTGCTTTTTTCATAAGAACCTCCTTTCCTTACACTCCTTTTTCTCGCGGTCAACAAGAAGACGTTACACATACCCATTTCTTTTGTCAAGAAGAAAAATATCTGATGAAAAATATCTTAAGAAAGAAATATCTGCCAGCACCATTCACTTATAGGTGGAGGCTATTCTTCTTCTCGGGTAGGGGAGGCTTTAGCCTCCCTGTTCCGGGGCGACTGAAGTCGCCCCTACCCAGTTACATCATAGAATTACCATCAATAACCGATGGGAGGATTTGGTTGGGATTGGCCGGAAGCTGGGGATTCAAACCAGATATCTATTTCCTGAAAATATCCTTTGGAATCATGGCATGGATTCCTTTGTTGCCATCAACGATCTGGGTCACTCTTAGATCCACAGCCAGACTCGCTAAAGCATACGCATCATCAGCGGTTAGGGCTTTTGTCTTCACCAGGAATTGGATAGCAGCCCTTATGGCGATTTTTGCCGCTTCATCTAAATCTTCATGGAAGCCCATCGTAATCCAGTGGGTAGGCGTCTCGGCCATGGGTCCCTCGATTTTCATATCCTTTCGGACGATGAATTGAAGGACCCCTTCCGCAAGCGCCGTCTCAATCGCCGTAACATTGACCTCCCCATCTCCCTGGGCTCCGTGGGCATCTCCCGCAGAGAAGAGAGCGCCCCTGACATTTACAGGTAAATGAAGTGTGGTGCCGGCAACGAGCTCTTTGTTGTCCATATTTCCTCCGAAGTAATCGGGGACGGCGGCCGGTCTTCTCTCTCCGGGTTTCGGTGCGACACCCATAACCCCAAGGAAGGGTCTCAGAGGAATCACAATTCCCGGGGCGAAGGTTGATTCCATTTTTTCGACATCGAGTTCCAATGTTTTGAATTGCCCGTCAGGGAAATCTTCCGGCAGCCCTCCATTCTTCATCCTCCCCGGAAGATGATAATTGACTCCATAATGGATTGGGAGCAATTTCTTGATCTGGACCTCGAGGACATCCCCCGGCTCTGTTCCGTTGACAAAGATAGGCCCCGTAAGGGTATGGCCCCCCATCATCCGATCCATGTAAGGCTGCTTCGTGGCCATCAATTCCTGTAACGTCATCCCCCATCTGAGTTGATTGTCCATTAACATGAGTGTCGACAACACCACGGTGTCGCCAGAGTCGATGGTGAGCACCGGTGCGATGGTGCTGTCAAAGAAGCCGGTATGGACCGTTTGGGGGGTTGCGACCAGGTGGTGTGTCTTTCCAGTCTTGTTCATGACCGATTCTCCTTGAAAAGTTATCAAGAATATTTGTACTCAGACACATAAGCCATCTGACCCCACCCCCACCCTGTCCCTCCCCCTGAAGGGGAGGGAAATCGCTGTGTTCCTCCCCCTTCAAGGGGGAGGTCTGGAGGGGGATGGGGTATCTGTCAGAGTAGTAATATTAAGATAACGATAATCTAAAAAAGTGCGTTACGCCATCTTCTCCTCTCTTCAATATCGATTTATGTATTGCCCATACCTTACTTCTTGAGGCATAATGTTTTCAATCCAGCCCGTCTCGAATTGGTTCGACTTTCACAGCTATGAAAACCCGCTGCCCGTGGAGCACACAAGATCCTCTCTATATCGCTTACCATGACATGGAATGGGGTGTCCCCGCCCATGACGACATCCATCTCTTTGAGATGCTCATTTTGGAAGGAGCTCAGGCAGGGCTGAGCTGGTTTATTATCCTGAAGAAGCGGGAGAATTATAGAAAGGCGTTTGACGGGTTTCGTCCGGCGCTGGTGGCACAGTATGACCCCAGGAAGGTTGCCGAGCTGCTCCATAATCCCGGCATCGTCAGAAACAGGATTAAGATTGAGTCGGCGATTCAGAACGCTCGCCTCGCCTTGAAAATTCAGGACGAATTTGGTTCTCTTGATTCGTTTCTTTGGAGCTTTGTTGGCGGTACCCCGATCCAGAACGCCTGGAAGAGCTTAAAGGAGATTCCCAGCCACACCAGAGAATCCGACTTGATGAGCCGAGAACTGAAAAAAAGAGGGTTTAAGTTCGTCGGCTCGACTATTTGTTACGCCTTCATGCAGGCTGTCGGGATGGTGAATGATCACATCCTCTCGTGCTTCCGGCACAGGGAAGTAATGAAACCTCGTCGTTCCTGACCAATAGATCAAGCCCGTTGGAATGGGTGTGAAGGCTGATCTTATGCCGGGAGGATCCGTCTTTTTTCCAGCACCTCCCCGGGATTCACGATCAGCCGGTCCAGTCCGAGCTGGGAGTAGCCTAACCCCTGTGTAAGTCCGATCAACTGCGTAATGTAGAGAATGGGTATCCGGCGGTCGTTTCCTGATCGCTTCGAGGCATCGGCTTGTCTCGCATCTAAGTTGGACTGGCAAAGAGGACAGACAACAGCAATACATTCCGCCCCTTTTTCTTTGGCCCCTTCCAGAATGGCTCTCACCAGCCTCAGGGCGATTTCCGTCTTCGTCAGGGAAAGGCTGGCACCACAGCATTCAGTCTTGTATGACCAGTCCAGGGCCTCGGCCCCGAGGGCGTGGGTGATCTCATCCATGAGGACGGGGTTTTCCTGATCGTCCAGACAGACTCCGGGTAATCGTGTCAGACAGCCGTAGTAACTGGCCACTTTCAACCCTTTTAGAGAAGTTTTCATACTCGATCTCAGGCGATCAATGCCGATGTCCTCTTTGATGAAGTCCAGAAGATGCTTCGACTTCGAGCTTCCCCGATATTCTTTTCCCACAATCGTCCGAAGGCGGTCTGCCAGGGAGGCATTCTTCATCACCTTTTCATGGGTGTGCTTCATGTGGCTGTAGCAGGCCGGGCAGGGAGAAATCACCGTCTTCAAATCCGCCTCTTCAGCCTTTACCAGGTTCCTGTAAGGTAACGCCACTGCCAGCTCTTCGTTGAGGGAGTGAGCCGGGCTCGCTCCGCAACAGTTCCAGTCGGGGATCTCCTGGAGGGAGATGTCCATTTTCTCAAGGATCGCCCGGAGGGAGAGATCGAATTCCTTTGCGCTCGATTCAAGAGAACAACCTGGAAAATAACCTACCTGCATCAGCTTCTCCTGGATTAAAAGACGCAAGGCGCATGGAGCATAGCGCATAGCGAAAAGATGACAGCCACGGAGAGGGCGGCCACAGTGGGCCGCCCCAACAAAACCTCAAAATGCAAAACAAATCCAAGAATAATGGCAACCAAGGAGAAACCCGAGTCACTTCTCATGGAGAATCCGCTTGGAGTTCTGGAAGATCTCCTTGATCTTTTTTACCTCTTTGATCTTGCGGCCCGAAAAGCTCAATTTCCTTTTTGCAAGCATCATCAGACCTAAGTACGTATCCTTGAAAGGCTGATGGGTCGCCAGATGGAACTGCAGAAGGGTCTCCATTTCGTTCACCCGACCTCTCTTCCTGATGGAGTCGAGAAACAATTCATTAAATTTCACTCCCGGCGCCTCTCCGGGAGGGACTTTCTCCTCAAGAGCCAGCTTTCTCAGCGAATCCATGACCCCTGCGACATCAATACGATCGGGGCATCTGACTGAGCAGGTCTGGCAGGAGGCACAGAGCCAGATCGTCGAAGATCGAAGGACCGTATCCCGATCGTTGACCTGAATCAGATGAATCACCTGGTTCGGTTGAAGATCCATCTCCGGCGAGATGGGACACCCCGCAGAGCACTTCCCGCACTGGATGCAGTGAGAGACGTCCTGACCGCTCAGTTCCTTGATCCGATTTCTAAAAGCGTGGATATTCCCGCTATTCAGAATACTCAAGGAGATCCTCCTTTCTTAAGACCTCAAAAACAGACGCCACCTGGGCATAGATCTGGTCATCCGTGAAACCGCAAACATTAGCCGCCCCGGTTCTGCATGTGGAAGCACAATTTCCGCAGCCGTGGCAGAGGGTAGGAAGGATGTGGGCAACGATCTTCTCATCGATGATTTCCGGCTGGATCGCCTTGAAGGGGCAGACCTCAATGCAATTGAGGCAGCCGCCGCAGACATCCGGATCCACAAAGGCAATCCTTGGATCGAGGGTGAGTTCGTCTTTCGAGAGGATTTCGCAGGCTTTCACGGACGCGGCACCTGTCGTCGCAATGGAGTCAGGGATATCTTTCGGGAACTGACAGGATCCGGTAAGGAAGATCCCTTTTGTGACCACCTCCACGGGTTGAAGTTTGGGGTGGCTCTCCGAGAAGAACCCATAAGCGTCATACGGGATATTCAAGAGCTTGGCCAATTCCACAGCTCCGTGGTGAGGCACGACAGCGTTTGCCAGAACGACCAGGTCAGCTTCAACTTCCACCTGTTTTCCTGTAAGCGTATCGGCGCCTCGGACGATCAGGTGATCCCCCTTTTCATAAATTTTTGAGACCCTTCCTCGAATGTAGATCACCCCGTACTCCCGTTGAGCCCTCTTCACAAATTCCTCGTAATTCTTTCCACTGGCTCGTATGTCGATGTAGAAGATGTAGGGTTGGGCCTCTGGAAGATGGTCTTTGAGGAGCATCGCCTGTTTGGCGGTGTACATGCAGCAGACCCGGGAACAGTAGGCCACTCCCTTCGCTTCATCTCTTGAGCCGACACACTGGATGAAGACGACCTGCTTTGCTTCCTTTCCATTCGAAGGGCGCAAAACATGTCCGCCCGTCGGTCCTTTCGTGTCAAGGATCCTCTCAAAATGAAGGCCTGTGATGACGTCTTTAAAACGTCCTCCTCCGTATTCTCCGTATGCCTTGTGGTCGAACTGGGTAAACCCGGTCGCAACGATGATCGCTCCCACTTTGCGGTGAACCAGCTCTTCCTTCATCTCGTAGTCAATCGCCTTGGCCTGACAATACTTCGAACACTCTCCGCAAACCGAGCACCCTCCGCAATTGAGGCAGCGCTCCGCTTCACGGACCCCATCCTCCTCCTTCAGGCCAAGATTGACTTCACCGAAATTACTCTTCCTTCTTTCGGCAGGAAGAGTAACCATGGAGGCCCTTCCACGATATTCCACGCCGTCCACGTCGATCAGGATGGAGTCTTTCTGGGACCCTTCCTTCTCGCGCCCCTCTCTCAGGTCCACTGCTCTCAAATAACGGTCAATCGAGAGCGCTGCCTTTCTTCCTGCAGCCATGGCATCAATGTAAGTCTGGGGGCCTGTGACCGCATCGCCGCCAGCAAAGATCCCTTTCGCTCCGGTTTCAAGAGTAAGAGGATCCGCTTCGAGGCAGCCAGATGGATTGGTCCTGAGGCCGTCCTTTTGAGAGACGTAAGAAAGATCCGGCGATTGGCTGATCGCCGGAATGATCATATCCACCTCGATCACGAATTCCGAACCGGAGACGGGAACGGGTCTCGGTCGCCCCGACAGATCGAGCTCTTTCAATTCCATCCGGCAGCAGGCCATTGCCCGGACCGCTCCACTCTCCACGATGAGTTTCGTCGGAGCAGTAAGATACTCGATCTTAATTCCTTCTTCTTCTGCCTCTTCGATCTCTTCCACCTGGGCAGGCATCTCGCGCCGGGTCCGGCGATAAGCGATGGTGACTTTCTTCGCTCCGAGGCGAAGAGCCGTTCTTGCCGCATCGATCGCCGCGTTTCCCCCGCCTACGACGACCACCTTCTCGCCCACCGTCACCTTTTCACCGAGGGCCACGCCTCTCAGGAAATCGACGGCGTGGATGACTCCTCGAGCGTTTTCTCCTTCCAGACCGAGTTTACGGCTCTGGTGGGCTCCTGTAGCCACAAAGATAGCTTCGTACCCCTGGGCCTTGAGATCATCAAACGAGAGGCCTTGTCCGATAGGAGTGCTGAGCTTCAATTCAACTCCCATGCGAAGAAGAGCGTCTGTCTCGTCTTTCAACGTCTCTCGGGGCAGTCGGTATTCAGGGATTCCTACCGCGAGCATTCCTCCAGCTACAGGAAGGGCTTCGAAGATGGTCACTCCATAGCCCATCTTTCTCAGGTCGTGGGCCGCGAGAAGGCCCGAAGGACCCGATCCCGCAATGGCCACCTTCTTGCCGTTTTGCGGAGGAACGGAGACGTCGCCATTTCCGCTGCCGCCGCGGTCTGAGAGGAATCGCTTCAGGGCATCGATCGCAACAGACTCATCAACGTCTTTTCTCCGGCAGGCCCCTTCACAAGGGCGGGTGCAGATTCGGCCCGTGATACCGGGGAAGGGGTTTTTCTCTTTGACGAGGGTCAGGGCTTCTTCGAATTTTCCGGCGGAGATGAGGGCAATATAACCCTGAGCGTTGACATGAATCGGACAGGCAGCAGTGCAGGGGGGCGTTCCCCTGTGATCAATCGTATATTTGAGAGGGACTGCCTGAGAGAATGGAACATAGATCGCCTTTCTCTTTCCGAGTCCGAGATCGAACTCGCTGGGAAGAGAGACCGGACAGTGGGGGACGCAATCGGCACAGGCTGTGCATTTGGAAAGATCGACATAGCGGGGCTTCTTCCGGATCGTTACATCGAAGTTTCCGACAAAACCCTTCACGTCGACGACTTCAGAATAGGTGAGAAGTTCGATATTCTCATCGTTGGATGACTCCGTCATCCGTGGGGCAAGTATTCAGGCCGAGCAGTCGAGGGTGGGAAAGGTCTTCTCCAGTTGAGCCATACGGCCACCGAGGGAGGGATTCCTTTCAACCAGAGTCACTTTGTATCCTGCCATGCTCACATCGAGAGCAGCCTGAACGCCTGAAATCCCCCCTCCGATAACTAGTGTTCTTTTCTCTACAGGCGATTTCATCGGCGTGAGGGGTCGAAGCTGGCCTGCCTTTCCAATCGCCATTTCTGTTAGACGGATCGCCTTTCCAGTCGCCTCTTCTCTGTCAGCGGTAACCCAGGAGACCTGCTCCCGGATATTGGCCATTTCGAAGAGATAGCGGTTCAGCCCACCCGCCTCGATGCACCGCTGAAAGGTGATCTCGTGCATCCGTGGGCTGCAGGAGGAGACAACGATCCGATCCAGGTGATGCTCTTTGATGGCCTCCTTGATCGCTCCCTGGCCGAGGCTCGAACAACTGTAGAGCAGATCCGCAGCAAAGGCCACCTCCGGAAGCCCGCTCACCGCTTTCACCACTGCTTTCACGTCAACCACGGACGCGATATTCGTTCCTCAATGGCAGATAAAGACGCCGATTCTGGACATCAGGCACTCACCCTTTCTTGCAGGCTGCTGAAAAACGCCCATCTGCGGCGTTGCCCTCCTCCTTCGTCGTTGCGACGTACGTCCAGGTACGTCTCACTCCTCAGGACTTCGGGCGCCTTGCATCTGAGCATTTTTGAACAGCCTGGGTTCATCATCAACATGCTACGACCTTTTCCACCTTGACGGCGCAAACCTTGTATTCCGGGATTTTTGCCACAGGGTCGATGGCGGCATGGGTTAGGACATTCGCTGCACTCTCGGCGAAATGGAAGGGAATGAAGAGGACGCCACGACCGACGTTGAAGGTCAGCGTCGCTTTTGTCTGGATCTCGCCTCTCCGAGACGCGACGATCACGGGCGCTCCCTCCTCAACGCCAAGGCGGGATGCATCGAGAGGATTCATTTCGACGAATCCCTCTTCGGCTTCTTTCTGAAGGGAAGGTGAAACCCCTGTCATCGTTCTTGTGTGATAATGGAAACCGATCCTTCCCGTCGTAAGCCAGAAGGGATACTCTCTATCCACAAGCTCTGCAGGCTCTCGATAGGGAATGGGGAAGAAGGAACCCTTCCCTTTTGAGAACTGGTCTTTATGAAGGAAGAGGGTTCCCCTGTCCTCCTGGCTTCGACAGGGCCATTGAATGCCATCCTTCTCTATCTTTTCGTAGGTGATCCCCTGATAGATCGGGGTGAGTCCGGCCATCTCTCTAAAGATTTCTTCAGGGGAAGAATAGGTGACGTCCCCGGCGCCCATTTCACGGGCGAGAGCGGAAATGATCTCCCAATCCTGTCTCGCTTCGCCCAGGGGCCGAATGGCCTTTCTCACCCTCTGAACCCTGCGATCTGTACCGGTAAAGGTCCCATCTTTCTCCGCGAAACTCACACCCGGAAGGACAACGTGGGCAAGTCTCGCGGTCTCTGTCAGGAAGATATCCTGGACCACGAGGAGATCGAGTTTTTCAAGGACCTTTTCAACATGATGAAGGTCCGGATCACTGACGAGCGGATTTTCTCCCATAATGTAGAGCGCCTTCACCCGTCCCTCATCGATCGCCTGAAACATCTCCATGATCGTAAGTCCGGGTTTCCTTGATAGAGGGCGATTCCAGGCCTGCTCGAATCTCTTGGCAACTGCTTCGTCAGCCACACTCTGATAGCCGGTGTAAACATTGGGTAACCCACCCATGTCGCAAGCGCCCTGAACATTGTTCTGGCCCCGCAGGGGATTAACCCCGGTGCTCAGCCTGCCGATATTTCCGGTCAGCATGGCGAGATTGGCCAGGGAGAGGACGTTCTCCGTTCCCGTGATGTGCTGCGTAATTCCCATGGCGTAAACAATGGAGGCCCTTTCTGCCTTCCCGAATGCCTCTGCGATCGCCCTCAAATCAGTCTGCGAAATGCCTGTGATCTCTTCCACTTTCTCGGGAGGATACTTCTCGAGCTCTTTTTTGAGTTCCTCGAACCCTTCGGTACGGGTCTCAACGAAAGCCTTATTCTCCCAGCCCTCTTTCAGGATGATGTTCATCAGGCCGTTGATCCAGGCAACATCTGTTCCTAATTTCTGCCGGGCGAAGATATCCGCATAGCGGGCGACCTGTGTCCTCCTCGGATCGACGACGACGAGCTTCGCACCCTTCTCTTTCGCCTTGAGGATTCGGCTCGCCACAAGTGGGTGGGCTTCGGTGGTATTCGACCCGGTAACAAGAATGCAGTCCGAATCTTCCAGCTCCTGTATCGAGTTCGTCATGGCTCCGCTTCCAAATGATTTGGCTAGACCAGCCACCGTAGAGGAGTGTCAGAGACGGGCGCAGTGGTCAACATTATTGGTTCCGACCACGGACCGCATCCATTTCTGGAAAAGGTAGTTTTCCTCGTTCGTGCATTTGGCCGAACAGAGTCCTGCGATGCTGTCAGGACCATATTCATCCATGATTTTTTGGAGGCGGGACGCAACCTCTTTTAGGGCCTCCTCCCAGGAAACTTTCCCGAGGGAGCCTTCTTTTCTCCGGAGGGGCCTCTTCAGCCTTCCCTGGTCATAGATGAATTCGTGGGCATTCCACCCCTTGATGCAGAGCTTTCCCTGGCTGACAGGATGGTCCTTCTGCGGAAGGGTTCCCACCACTTCGCCATCAAGGACCTGCAAGAGTAAGCCGCACCCGCACCCGCAATAAGTACAAGTCGTTAATATCGTCTCAAAGCTCAGCATAGGTTACCCTGATGTTGCATAAATTCCAGCTAAACGGACGTGGGTAAGCCCTTTGGAAAGGGTTCCAGGCGAACCTTTTAGCGAATGAGCACCCACTTCCGTTTCCCGGACTGAAATTCACCTGAAGTGCCTTCCTTCGATTCCATTAAATTTCCAAATAACCGCCTTGGGAAGCCTTGGAGAAGGGCTTACCCATGGCCGTTTATACAACTGGCGGGTTTACTTTCCAGCTCCAGGAAGCTCATAGGTCCCGTCACCCAGGAATTCCAGGGGGCCTTTGTTCTCTCTGTCCTCCCCGGGCACGTAATGGAAGAGGTCTTTCACCGTCTTTCGGACCTTTCGATAAAGCCTCCTCACGGGTATTCCCATGGGACATGCCTCTTCACAGAGGCCGCAATCGATGCAGCGGTCCGCCATGTGGAAAGCCTTATGGAGATGAAAGATGGGGATCTCAGGAGGCATTCCACCGGGCTTGATCAGTGAAGAATCTTCCAGGGTGCAGGTAGGGCAGAAGCAGGCAGGGCAGATATTCCGGCACCCGTAGCACTTGATGCATTTCCCGAATTCCTTCATCCAGTAATGGAATCGATCTTCCTCCGGAAGGCTTTCAACCGCTGCAATATCAGAAAAATCTTCCACCGGCTGGGCCATCTCACCTTCTTCTACCTCAGAAGGATATGGGCGATCACAGCGACACCGCTCTGCCAGCTCCTGGCTGCAGACGATCCCGATCGGTTTCACCCTGTCGTGCCGAAGCTGATTATTCTTGAAAAGTTCGAAAAGGGAACGCTCCTCGCAGCCCCGGACCACAATTCCGAAATGCTCACCGGGATGTCGCCTCGAAATCTGAAGGAGGATCTTCGTGAGAGGATAGCGGTTTTTCTCATCTACAACCCAGCCTTTCAGGTCGGCCGGATCGGTGAAGAGGAAGGGGACCGGATGGCCATAGGTTAATCTCAGGCCCAGTATCCCCGAGAGACTCCGTTCCTCCAGGATCTTTGCCATCTTCTCTCTTGTCTTCTCCATCTACTTCCCCATGGCTGGCTGTAGTACGATGGGTGCTGCCACTCTTGTGGCTTGACCATCCTTCTTCATTTTTCTCAAAGGAGACGGGCCAAGTTCGGTGATCTCCCGTGTAAAGTCAGTGATCGTATTGGCGAATTTGTTGCTTTCAGAGGTGGCGATCCACTCGAGTCTCAATCTCCTGGCAGAAATGCCAATGAATCCAAGCAGTTCCTTCATCACCGCGATCCGCTTGGCCGTCATGTAGTTGCCCTTTCCGTGGTGGCAGCTTCCAATATGGCAGCCGGCGACCAGGACGCCGTCCGCTCCTTCCTGAAAGGCTTTCAGAACAAAATGGGGAGATATACGGCCACTGCACATGACTCGAATGGGAAGCACGTTTGATGCGTACTTCAACCTTGCCGAACCGGCAAGGTCAGCACCGGCGTAGCTTCACCAGTGACAGCAGAAGGCAATGATGATTGGTTTGAAGGGTTGAGTCATGGGATTCTCTTTTAATACTTATAAATGTCGGCAGGTTACAAATTACCCACTATATTAATAGGAATTGTTTCAATTATAACCGGAGGCTACTTCTTCTGCAAGTTAGAGGGCGTTTTGAGACCGACGAGTTTTTTGAAAGGATGCGGGAAGAGTGGGATTGTTACTGTTATGTCGAGAACGGGACCATGACAAAAAATCATAACCCCGAAATATTGGCAATTTCTCATTGTTGTTTGATACGCTATGCGTCTACACCTCGTCCGGGACCTCGCAGGGAAGAAATAATCCCTTAAAGGTGGTATTCCTCCCCGTAGGGTCGGCCACCGTGCCGACCCTATTGGCAGGCACAGTGGCCTGCCCTACACTTCATACGTGACCAGACATCGGCAATCTTTTTGTCGATGTGGTTCGGCTAAACACCCAACATCAAATCGATGGTTTTTCTTCTGGGGTTCGTTGTTGCAGTACTCTTTCAAGGCAGGCTTCAAATCGGCGATCGTCTTCGGGAGTCCGTTTCTTCGGGCCTCTCGTCCTTCCGCCACTTCTTCGAAATTTCGCCTTCATCTCCCGCTCCTCCAGCATGAATGGCATTCTATCCGAGAGAAATTCCCTGCCAGCGGGACTCAGAGACCTTGCCCCCTTTCCGAGAACGACAGCGGCAAGTCCCCAATCCTGGGTGATGACGACATCTCCTGCTTCTGCTGAATTTATTATCTTTAGATCTGCTTCCTGAGGGTCGGTCCCCACCATGATATGATGGTCCGATTCGATGTGGTGATTGAGGCTCGACACGGTCCAAACGGAAATATCATATCGTCGGCCCAATTCCATAGAGATTCGCAGCACAGATTTTGGACAGGCATCGGCATCAATCAAGATCTTCATGACTCTATAAAGCACTCTTACTATTAAAAAGGGCAGAACCTTTCGGCCTGCCCTTCCTTACTGTATGAAGGTATGCTTTTAGTCTCCGCCCCCTGTTCGGAGAGGCGTAAAAAAACCTACTTGCTCATCAAGTGGTCGTGGATCGAGTTGGCGGCTTTCCGGCCGGCACCCATGGCCAAAATGACGGTTGCGGACCCCGTAACAATGTCTCCACCAGCCCAGACCCCAGACTTGCTCGTTTTGCCCGTTTCAAGATCGGCAACGATATAGCCTCGTTTATTCAGTTCGAGACCCGGTGTCGTGGTCGGCAGGAGTGGATTGGGGCCAGCACCGATTGCCACGACGGCCAGGTCGCATTCCAGCTGAAATTCTGAACCTTTGACGGGAACAGGTCTTCGCCTTCCTGATTCATCCGGCTCCCCGAGCTCCATCTTGAGGCATTCCACTCCCGTCACCCAGCCGTTATCATTTCCGATGAATCGGACCGGTGCCGTGAGGAGGTAGAACTGGACGCCCTCTTCTTCGGCATGGTGAATCTCTTCGATACGGGCGGGCATCTCCGTCCTCGATCGGCGATAGATGATTCGAACGTCCTCCGCCCCAAGCCGGAGAGCCGTTCTCGCCGAGTCCATGGCCACGTTTCCCGCGCCGAAGACGGCCACATGTTTCCCCCGGGCAATCGGCGTATCATATTTCGGGAAGAGGTAGGCCTTCATCAGGTTCGAACGGGTCAGGTATTCGTTCGCTGAATAGATGCCGCAAAGGTTTTCTCCGGGAACACCCAGAAACTGGGGGAGACCAGCGCCCAGGCCCAGGAAGACCGCATCATACTCCTGAAGGAGCTCATCCACCGTATCAATTCGTCCGACCACACAGTTGCACTCCACCTTCACTCCCAGCCGCTCGAGATAATTGACCTCTGCCTGGACAATGTCTTTGGGAAGACGGAATTCCGGAATGCCATAGATCAGGACCCCACCCGTCCTATGAAGGGCCTCAAAGATCGTCACCTCGTGGCCTTTTAGGATGAGGTCTCCTGCCAGAGTCAAACCAGCTGGCCCTGATCCCACCACTGCCACCTTCTTGCCGGTAGCAGGGGCCTTTTCAGGAACGCGGACCTCGCCTTTATCTCTTTCCCAATCTGCGGCAAACCGCTCCATTCTCCCAATGGCTACCGGCTCATCTTTCTTCCCAACAATGCAGAGCTTCTCACACTGATCTTCCTGGGGACAGACCCTTCCACAAACAGCGGGAAGGCTGTTGCGCTCCTTCAGTTTTCGGGCCGCACCCACATAGTCTCCCTCAGAGATCAGTTTCACAAAAGCCGGGATATCAATCTCCACCGGGCACCCTTCAATGCATTTCGGCTTCTTACATTGCAGACACCGACTCGCCTCGAGCTGGGCCAGATCCGGCGTATATCCGAAGGGAACCTCGTTAAAATTTCTCGCCCTCACCTTTGCTTCCTGCTCAGGCATCTTCTGTCTTGGGACCTTCTTCTTTTCTTGCTTCTCCACCATCTTATGAACCCCCTATCCAATTTCGGATTTCGGATTTCGAATTTTCAATCTGCAATTTCCAATCTCAAATCTGCAATTATATTGACTCATTCAATTTCGGATTTCGGATTTCGAATTTTCAATCTGCAATCTGCAATCCGAAATCTGCAATTACTTTGATGCCGCCCCCATGAATTGATCCATAGAACTCTTCTCTTCCGTGAGATAGGCCCTCTGACGCTTCACCAGCTCATCATAGTCTACTTCATGGCCGTCAAATTCCGGACCATCCACACAGCAGAATTTCGTCTTCCCACCCACGGTGACTCGACACGCGCCACACATTCCGGTTGCGTCCACCATGATCGGGTTCAGACTGACCACGGTTTTGACGCCATATTCCTTCGTCAATTTGCACAGAAATCTCATCATGGGGACGGGACCAATCCCCACGATCAATTTTACATCGTTCTTCTCATCGAGGATCTTCCGAAGGACATCGGTTACGAATCCATGGTGGCCGTAGCTTCCATCATCTGTCGTCACACGGAGATCATGGCTGGCTGCTTTCATCTCTTCCTCGAGGATGAGAAGGTCTTTGGTCCGGGCACCGATAATGGCAATGACGTGATTTCCCGCTTCCTTATAGGCTTTCGTAATCGGATACATGACCGCGACCCCGGTTCCACCCCCGACGCAGACCACCGTTCCAAGATTCTCAACATGGGTGGGCCTTCCTAATGGACCGATGATATCAGCGATCGTATCTCCCACATTGAGGGTTCTCAGGAGAGCGGTCGACTTTCCCACCACCTGAAAGATAAGATCGATCGTTCCCACAGAAGGGTCTTTTCCTGCCATGGTCAGAGGGATCCTCTCTCCTGTCTCGTTAACCCGTAGGACCACAAACTGTCCCGGCTTTGTTTTCTGGGCAATCCGGGGGGCCTCCACCTTAAAGTGGCACACCGTCTTCTCAGCCATCTCCCTTTTGTACGTGATCTTATGCAATCTCCCCACTCCTTTCTATTTTGACATGCTTTTCAGCCTGGCCTAATATAAATGATGAGAATTTTAATGTCAATTCCTTTTTGGAGGAGAAATACAACCCTTTATCCCTTCTTCGGTCATGAAAAAGGCGGGCCTCTCGTAAAAAAAGGATAGGTGCTTGACAGATCAGCAAAAGTAGATCATAAATGTTAATTAGGATTTGGCAAAAAGTCGTTCGGAGTATCCAGGGACTCTTTAGGAAGTCCCGGGGTTTTGGTGAGAGGAGAAGCCGTTGGAGATTAAAGTTCAAGGCAATCAGATTGAGAATGCGATCAAATCCCTTAAGCGTCAACTCATCAAGGATGGCGTTCTGAAGGAATTGAAAAACCGGAGAGCCTATGAGAAACCTTCCGTTAAGAAAAAGAGGAAGCAGCGGGAGGCGAGGAGACGACGGCAGAAAGCCGCCCGGAGGTTTTTGAAATAGTCAGATCATGACTCAGAGGCTTTGATCCAGTCCGCTAATCACCAACAGCCCCCCCTCATCCGTTTGGAGAAGACCTTTTCTTGAAAGAAGCTGCATTGCCTCAGAAGAAAAAGCGCCCACACCCTTAAAATCGAGAATGATCCGTTCGATCTCGAACGAAAGAACCCCCCTGATCCTTTTCACCAATTCCTTTGCCCCTTTGTGATCAATCGATCCCTCCAATCGAACGAAAAGCGTCTTGAGCCGCTCATTGTACGTAGAGTAGAGGTGAAGGGTGTCCGTCGCCTTCTGCTCGATCTGAGACCTCTTCTCTGCGATCTTCAGTCCTACCGTTTGAATGAGATCCCGGGTGTTCTTGATTGGAATCGTATCGTTCATCCGCTGCAGAATCCTTGAAAGGCTCGAAACATGGCCTTCCGGGGTTTTCAGGGCGATGCTTCGGTAAGCGACATTCGAGAGGAGACGGGTGAAAAACCGCTGCTGCGGGTGGAAGACCCTCTTGACGATGGAGTTCCAGGAGTAGGCCTCTTTGCACACCCAGTTAAATCCCCGCTGAAGGGTCTCTTCGGTCATGAGCTTGGGTCGGAAATTGACGGTGGCGCCATTGTACTGGCTCCAGTCTTTATGGAGAAGCCTGCCTTCCGATTCCATCCTTTGAAATATCGGGGTCCCCGGTAAAGGGGTCAGGACAAAGAAGCTGGGCAGCTCAATCCGGTTCCGCTCACAGAACCGCAGGGTCCTTTCAAAAACCCCTTCATCATCGTTATCCAATCCGAAGATGAATCCCGCGAGGACCATGATATCGTGGTCATGAAGGGCCTTCAGGGCTTCCTCGAACTGGGGGGCTCGATTAAAGGACTTGTTCACGTCTTTCAGGTTTTCTGAGGAAAGGGATTCGATCCCGACAAACAGGGAGACACACCCGCTCTCCGCAGCGAGTCTCATGAGTTCCGGATCTCGCGTCAGCGTCATGCTCGCCTGGCTCGCCCATTTCTTCTTAAGGGGTCTGAGCCGCGTGAAGAGCTCTCTCGCATAATGGCGGTCCCCGGTGATATTGTCATCGACAAAAACGATAAAATTCCCCTCCAATCGTTCCACTTCCTCAATCACTTCATCGACAGGTCGACATCGATAAGTCTTTCCAAAAAAATGGGTGACGTGACAGAAATCGCACTGGTGGGGACAGCCCCGGGTCGTCTGAACGCAATTCACAGTCATGTAGGCCTCTTGACGAAGAAGTTCCCGTCTCGGATGAGGCATTTTCTCCATAGAGCAATAGGAGGCTGCCTTGTAGAAAGGTTTCAGGCATCCCTCTTTCAGATCCTCAATCAGGCTCCTCCAGACATTCTCCGCCTCCCCGATGACCACCGCATCCACATGCTCCTTCGCCTCGAGGGGAAGGCTCGACGCATGGGGTCCTCCCATGACGACCGGGATGCCTCGTTCTCGAAACCTTGCGGCAATCTCATAAGCCCTTTTAGCATGCATCACCATTCCGGTTATACCCACCAGGTCCACATTCTCGTCAAAGTCGACGGGTTCCACATTCTCATCGGTGATTCCCACGTCGATCTCCTCGGGAGTAAGGGCGGCGAGGGAGGTAAGAGTCAGACGGGCAAACCAGATGGTCTTGATGACCTTCCGGGTATGGCTGATATAGGGGTGATCATAAGCCGGATCGATTAATCGGATTTTCAATGGCGTTCTCTCCTCGAAGGAATGATTCCTGTTTCAAAAGCAGCCCGTGTCCATACACGGATCTTTTGCGGAGGGTTCTATCGATCCGATCTCAGGGAGTTTCCTAAAATGGAAGGACTATAAATAACCCACCGGGAAGTGTCAACACCCAAAGGTTTATTCAGAGCTATCGGATAAATTATAATAACTCGCTTTAGAGGACTCTCGCAATAAACTTAACGACTCCCTCACTTCTTCAAAGGATTTCCGAAGCGTCTCGTAGCGCCCCTCCAGATCCCCATTCCGCGCCAGGGCCTCCTCCAGCCTCGAACGGATTTCCCTGTTCTCCTCATAAAAAAGGGAGGCCTCCCTTTCCTTCATCTTCTCTTTGATTCGCAAAAGTTTATACTGTTCAACCTGAGACTCGAGGTCCCGGACCCGATTCAGGATCTCATCCCTCTCCCGGATGGCCGCGGCCAGGGCCTCGTTCATCCCCTTTCGCTCCTCTTGGAACTGTTGGATCTTCTCCAGGGCATCCTCATTCTCCTCCTTAAGGTAGAGGGATTCAGCCTGAATCTCTTTGAGCTTCTGGAGCCGTTTTCTCCCCTCCTCCAGTTCGGCCCGCAACTCCTTATTGTCCTGGGCAAGCTGGTGGATCGTCTTCTGAGAAGAGACCAGGTCCATCTCGAGGGCCCTCTTGATCCGACCCGAAGCGAGGACCTGGGCATGAAGGTCCTCGATCAATTTCAAGACATCAAAGGGTTCTGATTCGCGGCCTTCCCGGGGGGGCTGGAAGAGGATCCTCCGCTCTGTACCGGGGGGGTCTGCGGCTTTCATCTCCTGATGGGTATCCCGTGTTTCCCCGATGAACGGCTGGCGCTCGATTTCGACATCGAATGGAGCGGGGTCTTCCAGTTTCTTTATCTTCGGCATCTTTTCGGCAACATTCTTATCAAACCCATCGCCGATGGCCGTTTGATCTTTCGTCTTCATCCTCATCCCTCCTCCGTGACGCGATTGGCAAATAACGGGCACGAAATTGACTTCATCCAGGTTAAAGAAGCGACTACCCGATTCGTTTCCTCATGTATTCTTCCATGGTCCGTAGCATCTCGATGATCTTTTCCATTTCTGCCTTCACACGGGTCACCTCTTCCAGAATCTGATGGGCCCTCTTGAGATCCACTTCCAGAGCGGATCGAATGGTCAATGACGAACGAAGCTCCGAATAAAGGGTGTGGATCCGGTCCGTGAGCTCCTCCTGCTGGTTCGGCTCTTCGCCGGCTCTCTTCAGTGTTGGAACGACTCTCGCCTCCGTAACGTCCCAGGGTCTTTCCACCACCTCTTTCTCCAGGGTGTGGGGAAATTTCTTTGCAACATTGTTGGTGAATTCATCCGACATGATCAGCTCCTTCCCGCTTAAAGATCTCTTCGATCAGGCTCTGAATATCCCCTGCGCTCTTTGATGATTGGGCGAACAGGTAGATCGGTGTTCCCTGACTGGTTGCCTCTGCAATCTTGGTATCCTGGCGGATGACCGTATTCAGGAGATACTTGGCGTAATGGGTTTCCAGGGCCTTCTTCGAACGCCTGCAGATGCGATGGGATTCATTGTAACGGTTTAGAAAGATGAAGATATTTTCAAAGACGAAGGAAAAATCTTCCTCAATGGTCGAAAGGGTTTCAAACAGGATCTTGAGGCCGTGGTAAGAGAGGAAGTCTGCCAACACCGGAATGAGCAGATCGTTTGATGCAAGGATGGCGTTCAGGTTGAGAAGTCCGATGCTCGGGGAGGCATCCATCACGATCAGCTCATAATTCGTCTCCACCGTACTGAGGAGCCTCTTCAGCCGGAACTCCCTCGAATTCATTGAAAAAAGGGAGAGCTCCACCGGAGAGAGGTTCAGATTGGAAGGGATGATGTCCAGGGTGGGAAGATCGGTCTTAACGATGACCTTGTCCATCCCTTCTTTCTCGATCAAGGCATTGAAGAGCGTTTTGGCATACTGCTGATTATCAAGACCGAGGCATTGGGTCAAATGGCCCTGAGGGTCTAAGTCGATGAGAAGGGTTCGAACTCCCATCTGGGCCAGACGAAATCCGTAGGATGCGGAGATACTGCTCTTTCCTGTCCCGCCCTTAAAATTGAGGAAGAGCTGTTTCCGGATTCCTTTGGCGGGAGAAGGTAGCCCGAGATATTGGCGGTATTTGACCACATCGTCAGGGGCGTAGTAGCGCTCCCTTCTCGCCCCCCGTCTGGAAGGGGGGAGGATCCCCTCTGACTCCTTTTCCAGAAGCTCCTCTTTCGTGATTCCGAGGATTTGTGCAAAGGTCGTCGAAGAATAGGCCAGGTCCCCGATGATTCTCGCTTTCTGATTCGTAGGCGGAGGGTTCATCATATCACTGTTTCTGATCGCCCTCATTTCGCTTCGGAGGTGCGATCATTTTCTTACTGTTACGGATCGGGCTACCCATCTTTCAAGGGTCTTCTTCGCCCATTGCCGAATGTCCGGGTCCTCATCCTTATAAGACTCAAACAATCGTTCCCGGCCCTCCTCGGGATAAAGGGTCATCAAACTGAAAAGGGCTGCCATCCTAACCTTGCCGTCCCGATCCTTCGACATCTCCATGAGGATCGGCAATGCACCTTCCATGGGAGTCCATCCCAGAAGGGTAGCCAGTTTCCTTCTCACCCAAGGGGATTCATCGCTCAGGAGTTGAAGAAGGATGTTTAAATCGACCCCCTCGCCGGATAGAAAGATCCCCCTGAGGGCAGCGATTCTTACTCCGGGGTGAAGGTCTCGAAGGCATTTCCTGAGAAGAGGGTTCACGCCGGGGTCTCGGAACCTGATAAGAGAGCGGACTGCCTGGGATCTTACCTCAGGGGCCGGATCGGACACCCCTTCCTGGAGAAGGGGAATCGCAAGGGATGCCTCTACCTTCTCCAGGTATTGAAGGGAGAGTATCCGGATCCGGTGGTCTGTATGTTTTAGATCGGCTTTTACCTGCTTCAGGACGGTCTGAGATGAAAGCGTCTCTAAGGTTTCCGGGGCATGAAAAGAAGGGCCCTTGCTCGAAGCCTCTTCCGTGTGGCGAAAGAGGCCATTTGCCTGAGGGATCATTCTCTCTGAATCTGTCGATTTCAAATGAATCAATCGGAACCGATCAACCATGCTTTCTTCCCTTTCAAGCCCCCGCCCCTCCCGAGGGCGTTCACGACGGATAGATGGAGGCTATGGGCCTTCCTCATGAAAGCTGTTTAGAGCTCCTAACGAGCAATCAGAACACCAGTCTCAGGGAAATTTGTTACTAAAATAATTGAATCTCGCCCATTTGTAAAGAGAAAATTATCTTCTTGATAATGGAAGGGGAAAATGTTATGATAATTTTCTAGTTACGAATGACGAACCCTTTTTCGATCCCAACGGTTCAACCGATTTCGATCTCCAAGGTTTCGCCAGACCACTTCTGACCCTTAACCTCAAAAAATAAAAGAGATTTTACCTTATACGATAAAAAATCTTAAAAAAAAACTTGACAAGTTAAAAGGAATGTGATAAATATTAAAAGTTTTTTCCCCAAATTCTTTGAGGGAATGTTTTTCTGTTTAACCCTTTGAAATCATTTAACCTTAATTTGAAGAGGACCGCCAATGCCGACCATCAGCCAACTTGTCCGTGAAGGGAGAAAAGGCCTCAAGAGCAAGACATCCGCTCCTGCCCTGACCGGATCTCCGCAAAAGAGGGGGGTTTGCATCCGAGTTTACACGACTACTCCGAAGAAGCCGAATTCGGCCCTTCGAAAGGTTGCCCGGGTGAGGTTGACCAACGGAATTGAAGTCACCACTTACATCCCCGGCATTGGACACAACCTCCAGGAACACTCCGTTGTCCTGATTCGAGGGGGAAGAGTCAAAGACCTTCCAGGCGTGAGATATCATATTATCCGCGGAACCCTCGATTCTGTCGGCGTTCAGGACCGAAAAAAGAGCCGTTCCAAATACGGAGCAAAAAGACCCAAGTAAATAGTCCGTTTATGAAAACCTCTCTTCCAGAATATTCCAAAAGAGGAAGAAGGAGATACCATGCCCAGAAGAAGAGAAGTCAAGAAAAGGGAAATACTATCGGACCCCAAATATCATGACCCTCTGATTGCCAAGTTTCTCAATGGCATCATGCGCCGGGGTGAGAAATGCGTGGCGGAGCGAGTCTTTTACGGGGCCCTCGACATTGTCAAAGAAAAGACCCAATCTGATCCGGTCAAGATGTTTAAACAGGCCATGGAGAATACGAAGCCCCTTCTTGAGGTAAGGCCCAGACGGGTCGGAGGCGCGACTTACCAGGTTCCTGTTGAAGTCAGGCCGGAAAGAAAGACTGCTTTAGCCATTCGCTGGATTATCGGATATGCGAAGCAGCGGTCAGAAAAGACGATGGAAGAGAAGCTTTCGGGCGAACTGATGGATGCAGCCAACAACCGAGGGGCTGCCATTAAGAAAAAAGAGGATACTCACAAGATGGCCGAGGCCAATAAGGCCTTTGCCCACTACCGATGGTAGAAATCAATGGAACACTGGAAGAATGGAATATTGGAAAAATGGGTTTGATTGACATTCTTCCATTATTCTAATATTCCTATTTCCCATGATTCCATGTTTTTTAGAGGTTTTTGAAAGTGACAGATAACGCATCGGCTTTAAAAGAACGAACTCGAAATATCGGCATCATGGCTCACATCGATGCAGGGAAGACAACCACGACAGAACGGATCCTGTACTATACCGGTGTCACCTACAAGATGGGGGAAGTGGACGAGGGCTCTGCAACCATGGACTGGATGGAGCAGGAAAAGGAAAGGGGAATTACCATCACGTCCGCGGCAACCACCTGCTCCTGGAAGGATCATCGAATTAATATCATCGATACCCCGGGCCATGTTGATTTTACCATAGAAGTAGAACGCTCTCTTCGCGTCCTCGATGGGGCGGTTGCGGTTTTCTGTTCGGTTGGAGGAGTGGAACCCCAATCGGAAACGGTCTGGAGACAGGCGGATAGATACGGGGTACCGAGAATCGCTTTTATCAACAAGATGGACCGGACGGGTGCCGATTTCCAGAGATGTCTTCAGATGATGGCGGATCGCCTCAAGACCACCCCTCTTCCTCTTCAATTCCCTCTTGGAAAGGAAGAGGACTTTCAGGGGATTATAGACCTTGTCACCATGCGGGCCATCGTTTATGACTCCCGCAGCCTCGGCTCCGACTTTGAGGTGATCGATGTTCCGGAAGCCTATCTACGGGAAGCCCGGAGACAGAGGGAAATCCTGATCGAGAGACTGGCTGAACGGGATGATCTATTGATGGAAAAATTCGTTGATGGAGCCGAAATTTCCGACCTGGATCTAAAGCGGGCCCTTCGAGAAGTAACCCTCCAGATGAAAGGAACACCGGTCCTTTGCGGCTCGGCCTTTCGCAACAAAGGGGTTCAACCTCTCCTCGATGCCATCATCGATTACCTGCCCTCACCTCTCGATCTCCCTCCGGTGAAGGGGGTCGATCTTCACGGGCAGGAGCTTGCTTTCTCTGCGAACAATGGCCACCCTCTTTCTGCCTTGGCCTTTAAAATCATGAATGATCCTTACACGGGGCAGTTGACGTTCTTTCGAATCTACTCCGGGTCCCTTAAATCAGGAGACTCTGTCTTTAATCCCACGAAAGGAAAGCGGGAACGGGTCGGCCGATTGGTGAAGATGCATGCCAATAAACGGGAAGAGATTCATGAGGTTTCTGCGGGTGATATTTTTGCTGTCGTGGGTCTCAAGTACACCACGACCGGCGATACAATCTGCAACGAGAAGGAGCCGATCATTCTCGAATCGATGAACTTCCCGGAACCGGTCATCTCTATCGCCATCGAGCCAAAAACAAAGGGAGATCTTGAAAAACTGGGGTCTTCCCTCCGGAGGTTGACACTCGAAGACCCCTCCTTTCGGGTAAAGACGGATGAGGAGTCAGGGCAGACGATCATTTCCGGCATGGGCGAGCTTCACCTTGAGATCATCGTGGATCGCCTCCGGAGGGAGTTCCAGGTAGAGGCCAGTGTAGGAAAACCTCAGGTGGCTTACCGGGAAACCATTACCAGGGCAGTCAAATCAGAAGGGCGGTTTATCCGCCAGTCCGGAGGACGGGGCCAATACGGTCATGTCTGGCTGACCCTGGAGCCCCAGGCCGGTAAGGGATTTGAATTCGTGAACGAGATCGTCAGAGGTGTGGTCCCGAGGGAATACATCCCCGCGGTGGAAAAGGGCGTCGAGGAAGCTATTGGGAAAGGCGTCCTGGCCGGTTATCCAATGGTCGATGTCAAAGTGACGCTCATTGACGGCTCTTTTCATGAGGTGGATTCTTCTGAAATGGCGTTTAAGATTGCTGCCTCCATGGGGTTTAAGGAAGGAGCCAAGCGGGCGAGCCCTGTCCTGCTGGAGCCACTGATGTCCCTTGAAATTATCACGCCCGAGGAGTTTATGGGCCAGGTCGTGAGCAACCTCAATGCCAGACGAGGCAGAACGACGAAAGTAGAATACCGAGGGGGAACGAGCGTGATCGCCGGAGAAGTCCCCCTCGCTAATATGTTTGGATATGCAACGGACCTTCGGTCCCTCACCCAGGGAAGGGCTACCTTTACCATGCAGTTTTCCCATTACAGTCCTGTGCCACCTTCTGTGAGTGAGGAGATTCTTTCCGAAGTAAGCAGAGTCGCCTGAAGGCACCCCAGAGCGTAGAGGAGAATTAAGGAGGGTTTGAGCCATGTCGAAGCCGAAGTTTGAGAGGACGAAGCCGCATGTGAATGTGGGGACGATCGGGCATGTGGATCACGGGAAGACGACGTTGACCTCGGCGATAACGAGAGTATTAGCGACGAAGGGATTTGCCAGCTACATGGCTTTTGATCAGATCGACAAGGCGCCGGAGGAGA
>Ga0209777_10000342_pt1 | contig 77960 bp, 112 predicted proteins | sample FrelakmetHBP12HB_FD_187147 | JGI IMG/M metagenome (GOLD analysis project Ga0209777, IMG submission 187147) | Freshwater lake sediment microbial communities from the University of Notre Dame, USA, for methane emissions studies -HBP12 HB (SPAdes)... | ecosystem: Environmental > Aquatic >...
CCCCCCGCTCTCATAAACATGCCCGGAGAAATTGGCTCAATGTTTCCTGTCCTTTTCACCGAGGGAACCCGGGTTATCATCTTGGTTATAATCTTGAGAAGGGGTACTTCTTTTGTTGGTCCTGCGGTTGGCACCCGGAGGGCCAGACTCTTGAACTTCTTTCTTCCAGTAGAAAAGGGCAGCGTTCTCTCCTATCTGCATATTCCCTGAAGTCCCCTATCTCCCAGGAAGTCGACAGAGAAGTCCAGGTTGGGTATGTTGATGAAGTCAAATGGCCAGAGGGTTATGGCCAGATGGTGGCTGCTCACAGGAACTACCTTTTTAAAAGAGGATTTGACCCTGAGCAACTTGAGAGAGATTGGAAATTGGGAGGCACCCGTTACTGGGGACCTTATGCCTTTCGGATCATAGCACCCATTCACTTCCGGGGTCAGATTGTGTCATGGCAGAGTCGAGACATCACAGACCACCAGCGGGCCAAGTACTTGCCTTGTCCAAAGGAGAGGGAAGTCCTCCCTCATAAACATGTGCTCTATGGATTTGACAAAGCTCGATGGAGGACATGCGTTGTTGTAGAAGGGATAACCGGAGTCTGGAGATTAGGCCCCGGGTCTGTGGCAACTTTTGGGGTTGAGTATACCCCTTCCCAACTTCTTCTTCTTTCCAACTCCTTTGACCGGGTTCTGATCTTCAATGATGGAGATGAGGCAGGGCAGAGAATGGCGGAACGTATGGCTCTGGACCTACAGGCCATGAATAAAGATACAGAAATCCTGGAGCCGATTGGATGTGATAGTGGCAATGTGCCCGATGAGTTGGCGGAGAAAATTATGAGTGAGGTGAGAGTATGAAAACAAAAACAAAGAAAATTCAGTGCACAAAGATTAAAAGATTATGTGGGAGACCGTATTGCAAAGCAGAAAAAATTCCTTACAGTTGCACTCGAAGGAAAGGACATAAAGGATCTCATATTGCCTGTGGAACCGAAAGCCATAATTTTCTGATCTGGGGATGAGAGGGAGGCGAGGATGAATTTCATGGATTTTTTACAATTTTCCTTAGACAATAATTACGATATCGATTGGTTCGGTATATTAGGCTATACGAGCCGAGTTGACAATATCGTTTGGCTATAATATAAAAAGAGGTGAGAGGACATGCCTTGCAATAAAACCAAATGTCTAAAGCAGGTAAACCCAGACGTTCCAGACATCTTCTTTGGGGTACCGTTTGAGTATGATGAGAACTGGATGGGATGCTACCTTTGCCGTCTGGAAGACCCAAAGGAAGAAATTCTAAAAAGCTCGACTGGAAAATTTACAAGGAGGATTGTTAATGGATGATTATTTTCTTGTTCGGTTTGCAAGAGAGATCGGAAAGACAACCTCACAGCTGACTCTCGGGGATATGTTGAAGTTCAATAAGCGGAAGTTCTTGGAACCCTCAAAAGGAGAAGTCCAGATTGAGAAAAGTTCTCCTGCCCCGGGTCCAGGTTGTAAGTTCACTCGAACAAAATTGTAACCTAAAGAAATAATGGAGCTTAAAAGGAGCTTCAGATTTCTCTTGATTCTTAATAAGTCATATTTTATAATGGTCTCTGCATTTCGAAAGTCCCGATCTTGGCCGGTTCGGGAACCCTCAGACTTGGGGGAGGTGCCTATTCCACTTCCCCTGAGTCACTCTTTAACCTGAATAGGAGGTTAAGTGCCACCGAGAGATTTTACCTCAAAAAAAGAAGAACAAAATAAACAAGCCAAACTATCTATCAATTCAAACCTGGCAAACCAGAAGAGAAACTTTAAAGGAGTTTGGATTGACGATTATATTTATTTTTGCTCTGACTTATCTTGGCCGGAAAAACTCCTCTGGATTGAAATTAACTATCTTGATGAAGAAGGCAAATATGGTTGTCGGGCCGGGAACGATTATTTTGCCGATTTTCTTCAGGTTAGCCCCGTATCTATTACCCGTTACATCTCTCATTTAAAAGAGTTTGGTTTGATTCAAGAACTTCCCTTTAATGGAAGGAGTAGAGTCCTTAAAACAAATAAAGGTCCTTTTATGGAATTAGAGAGCAGCCTTGTCAAATTGACGAGCCAGCCTTGTCAAATTGACGAGGGTATAAATAATAAGGATAAGAATATAAGGTATAGAAGTATAGAATTTAAAAATTCTATATCTGGTCCTTCGAGACCAGATGAAAAACCTCAATCTAAAAAATCCTCCTCAAAAGACTACATTCTTCCCAAGACGGGAGAGTATGCTGTCGTCTTGTCCTGGAACAAGTTACCTAAGCCAGCTGGTCAACATGTAAAATTTAATACTAAGACTATGCGTATGGTCCGCAGATATCTTATCATGATGCGAAATGGTTTGTTCGGAAAGAGTGATAGACTTCACCAGTGGGATAAGCAATGGTTGAAAACAAATAAAATTCCTATGAAAGAGTTTGGGGATAAGAAATGGTCATTTTGTGAGGTCTGTCAGACTATCGAAGGACCATTGGCAAGTATGTACTCGAATGGCTATTTCCCTGAGAATAAGAAAACCCTTCCAACTGATTTGGCTACTGCTCTCTTCAACCCTCATCTTGGAGGAAGCTTTTTTATCCAGGCTTTTTACAACCCTCCGAAATTGGCGAAGGACAAAATGGTTATTATTAAAGATCTCTATCCGACCATTACAGAGATGCTGAAGAAGGAGGGGCTTCTCCAGCAGGGACAGATGAGGAAGGGAGATTGGGAACAGTACTTTAAAGGGGTTGAAGGACTGGGGAGGTATTTGGAGAAGGTTGATTGGTCGAACTATGGTGCCCGGCAGTTGTTTCCCGAGAAGGGACTTTATTCGTTGGTCGTTGGATATGTCAGGTGGGTTAAGGGAAAAATGCCCGATCTAACTTCTCCTTCTTCTATTCCTAAAAGGCTTGACATTGGGGTGATTAGACCAGGGTTTTGGATGTGGCAGAAGTTTATGGAAGCTGTAAACCGTTATTGGGGGCGGGTGTTTCTTTGCGTTCCAGCGGAGGAGAAATGAAGAAACCAAGAGTTCTATCCTTTGAGCAGTGGCTGGAAGTGTATTACCTGAATTGGGAAGAGAATGATAGTGGTATAACTAAAGACGATTTAAAAACAGAATACAAAGCATTAAAAAATAGGCAATTGAAGCTGTATAAGAATTGGATGAGGGGAATAAGTGGAACCAAGCGTTCGGAGTCGCAAGCCTCCAATTGATTCTCGGATTGAACGGCAGATTATTGTGGGGATGATTGTTTCAGACCGATTCCTCCAAGAGATTTGCCCGATATGCTCTTTGGATGCTTTTCAAGTGGGCTTTGCTCGACGAGTTGCTGGTTGGTGTTTAGATTATTATGAGAGATATAGAAAAGCCCCAGGGAAGCATATCGAAGATCTTTATCTCCAGCATAAGGATGAGGTTTTGGAGGATGAGGCAACTCTGTTGCAGAGTTTTCTTGGGGGGATTAGTGACGAGTATGAGAGGGCTGAAGAGTTTAATGTCCAATATATCTTAGATAAGACAGAGCAGTATTTCAGACTTAATGCTCTTCGGGGCTTAGAAAAGAGACTTCAGAAGGCCGTTATTAGCGCAGACCCGGAAGGAGGGGAGGAAGCAGTTAAGGCTTTTCGTCGGCCTGGGAGGTTAAAAAGTCAAGGGGTTGATCCTTTGAGAGATATTGATTTTATTGTTAATGCTTTGACCCCGGAAGAGGATAATGTAGATATCATTATGAGGTTGCCTGGAGATTTGGGGGAGGCAGCGGGGCCTTTAGAAAGAGGTTTTCTTGTGGCCGTACAGGCTGAGTCGGGGGTGGGTAAGACCTGGTGGCTTTGGCTTTTTTCTCAGTTAACTGTTTTTGCTGGTTATGATACGGCGTTTTTTAGCATGGAAATGAGTAGTCGGAAGATGGCTCCTCGGATTTGGCAGTCGGTTACTGGCTCTCCCAGTACTGTTATTCCAGATCATCAGTTGAGTGGTGATGGCCAGTTGCTTGTTCCTGTTTTTGATTGTGAGAAGAATCAGATTGGTCAATGTAGGGATGGATGTGGAATAGCCCTGAGAAGTTTGGATGATAAAGGGTTAGGTCCTCGTCCTACTTATCGGCAAGCTCCCAAAGGGTATCAACCTTGCTCAAAGTGTCGGGGTAGTGGGAATTTTGAAGCTACGGCATGGTGGAAGGAGTCAGGCAAAAGAGATCGGCTCGATCCAGGAACGGCTCTAAGAAAACATGCTATGCTTGAGCGGTCGGGGAAGTTGAAGAGGGCGGGAAGATTTCATTTAGTTGAGTTTCCCAGCCGCAAGTATACAATGGAAGATCTTGTTACTTACCTTAATAATCTGGAGTACTATGAAGGATTTGTTCCTTCAGTTATTATTACTGACTATGCCGATAAACTTAAGTGGCCCGTTCCAAATGATCCTCGTATCAGTATTTCCCAAATTTGGGAGGCACATCATTCTTTGGCTCAAGAGAGGCATTGTTTGGTAGTAACGGCTTCCCAGTCTAACACCATGCGTTCCGGAAAGCAAGTGGGCAGGGGTTCCTGGGGTGAGACTCAAGAGAAAGAGCATACCATAGAGGTGGGCATTGCTTTTAATCAGTCAGCTTCGGATCAGGCTGCTGGTATCATGCGTGCCTCTCTTGTCAAGAAGAGGCATGGGCAAACAGAAAGAATGGTCGAGTTGGTAATTCTCCAACAGCTTAGTATTGGTAGGCCATATATTGATTCCGTTCGGCTGGTGAAAAGGGAAGAAGGGTGAAGATCTATTTTGCAGGAGGGGCAGGAGTACAAGAGCGAGAGCTTCTTTGGCTTAAGAAGATTAAGCAAAGGTTGTTGTCTTTTTATGATGTTTCCTGTGAAGGGTCGATTAACTATCGAACGAGGGCCTTTGAGTTGATAAAAGAAATAAATAAAGGAGGGGAGGGAGGAGAATGCTAACAATAACGAAGAGGTTTGAGTTTTGTTATGGACATCGACTTCCTTACTATGATGGTAAATGTTCCAATCAGCATGGGCATAACGCTATTTTAGAGATTGAGGTTGATGGGCCTGTGATTAGTGAAGGGTCGAAGATAGGAATGATTGTTGATTTTGGTGATTTGAAAAAAATAGTTGAGGAAGGGACAATTAAAGAGTTGGATCATCAGTACCTGAATGACTTCTTTGATAATCCTACAGCCGAAAATATTGTTATGTGGATTCGTGATCTTTTGAAGGATAGTCTGCCTGGACTTTGCCGAATCCGATTTTATGAAACACCAGGTTCTTGGTGTGAGTGGAAGAAGAAATGAGGATCTATTTTGCAGGAGTACCAGGGGGAGACCAGAAGCAAAGAGAAGAGGATTTGTATATCCTTTTTGGGGAGAGGTGGAGCAGGTTGATTAGTTTTTTCTACCAAGAGCAGGCTGAGGTTACCATTCAGGAGATTATAAAAGTTAATGAGAATCTATTTTGCAGGCAATAGTATTACTCCTTCGGAAGAGCGAGGGTTTTACAAACTAATTAGATTAAGGATGTTGTCGTATTTCTGGGTTGTTGAAAGGTCATTTTTAATTAAAGTGTTGAGGAGGAGGAAACGTGGAAGTCACAGAAATCTTTCAAAGCATCGACGGAGAAGTTAACCTCTGGGGCCAGGGAAGATTGTCAACATTTATTCGTCTTTCTGGCTGTAATTTGTCTTGCAAGTGGTGTGATACCCCTCAGTCCAAGGTCCCTGGGAAAGGAATGGAAGTTGAAGAGATATTTAGAAAGGTTAGGTCTTTAGGATGTCCAAAGATAACAATCACAGGAGGGGAGCCCTTGGTTCAATATGAAGAGGTTCTACGACTAATTGATCTCCTGCTGGTTCGGGGTTTTGGTAATTCTTTTGATGTCTCTGTGGAAACTAATGGAACGATTTTCCCTCCTCTAACCTACCTTCAAGATAAACATCTCTCTTGGGTTTTTGATTATAAGTTAGAATATCCTGAGAAGATGCAGCTTCAAGGGATGCAGAATATTCTCTCCCCTATTCATTGGATTAAGGTTGTAGTTGATGGGGAGGAAAGTTATAAGCAAGCAGTTTGTGTTAAGGATCAGTTTCGTGAAGCGGGGTGTCGGGCTTCTTTTGCCTTTTCTCCAGTGTTCCATGATTCTATGGCGATTGATCCGGATGAACTGGTCTCTTGGCTGATTAGAGATGGGCAGTGGGACGTTTGGCTTAATGTCCAAATCCATAAACTGATTTCTGTTCGGTAAAAAAAGAGAAAGAAAGGGTTTTAAAAAAGCAAATTTCGTATATAATATAGTTATAGAGTAGTCAAATTTATCAAAGAAAGGAGAAGGTTAAGATGGGATCGAAGCAGTTGACAATGGAGTTGTTGGTTAAGGCGGCAGAGGATTTAAACAAAGTCCTTGGGCTAAACCCCAATATTGGGACTGAGTTTTCATCCTCTCTCAAAGGGGCAGCGCTCAAGACGGCCGAGGGGAAGTTTATGGAGCAGATTGGCAAGGATTTGGTTGAGTCCGCTCAGCTGATCCAACCAACGGACGTCTTGGCCACTGGAACGGTTGATGCTCTGGAGTTGCTCGGGGTTCAGGGGATCAGAGATAAGACCAAAACCTCTGGGGAGGAAGGTAAAGCTCCGGCAGAGACTAAAAAAGGAAAGGAGGAAACGGTGAAGACAAAGGAAAAGAAGACTACGGCGAAAGCGAAGAAGCCACCTAAGGCACCCGCCAAAAAGGCAGAGGTCAATGATTGGGGTCACCGGAAGGGTTCTCAGTCGGAGAAGATTGACGATGTCGTCAAGAAGCACCTGGCCAAAGACAAAGGGAAGAAGCTGGATGTTGGGGTTCTTGCCAAAGAGACCAAATTATCCAATGCCAGAGTCATCATGCATCTGAAGCACCTTAAAGAGAAAAAGCTGATTTCGGTCAATTCTTTTTAAGGAGCTCAGGTGCAGAAAATTATTTATAGTCCTCAAATGTTTGAGGAGGATGTCAGGAGTTTAGTTGATGTCCTCTTCAAACATTATTCAGGGATTTATGGTGTGCCAAGGGGAGGAATCCCTTTGGCTGTTGCTTTGTCCGAGAAGCTTGGTTTGCCTCTTGTTTCCAGTCCTGATAGTAATACTCTTATTGTTGATGATGTTGTGGCAACAGGTAAAATCCGAGCTCGGTTTATGGAGAATGATTTTGCCTGCATTCATGTTAAGACATTTACCCCTCCTGATTTATTTCCCACCTATTATCTTCATCAAGAAGGGGATTGGATTAGTTACTTTTGGGAAGCGGACGAACCCCCCGTGCATGATCATATTGTTAGACTAATCGAGTACATTGGAGAAGACCCTTGTAGAAAAGGAATGAAGGAAACCCCAGGGAGGATTGTTAAGTCCTGGGAAGAGATTTTTGCGGGTTATAAGCAAGATCCTCAAGATGTGTTTAAAGTCTTTGATGATGAGGAAAAGCAGTTTGGCGGTTTGGTTTATCTGAAAAATATTGAATTCTATTCTACCTGTGAACATCATTGGCTGCCCTTCTCGGGGCAGGCTTTTATTGCATATATTCCCAGTGGTCCTGTGATTGGAGCCTCTAAACTGGCTCGCCTTCTGGATATCTATGCTCGGAGATTTCAGATGCAGGAACGGATAGGAGAGCAAGTTACAAATGCCTTGATGGAGCATTTGAAGCCCCTGGGGGCGGCTTGTCTGATTGAAGCTCGGCATTTATGCATGGCTTGTCGGGGGGTTAAGAAACAACACTCGATCATGGGCTATAGCTCGATGAAAGGGCTGTTTTTAGATGCCTCAGAGGCTGGTATTGCTGCCCGAAATGAATTGATGGCTTTATGGGGGAAACCGTAAGATGGCTATTGCAAAGAAAGATATTTCCAAAGTGGTTGATGTTATTCTGACTTATGCCAGTCTTAAGATGGCCGAAGATTTAGCCGGGGATTTGGTTAAGTTACAACTTTCAAATCAGTCGGCAAGAGAAACATTTAAAAGAATTAAACAAGAGTTATGGAGGAGGGGGTTGAAGAATGAAGCTAAGTGAAATTTGGACCCCGCTGAAAGCCTGTATCTTGGTGACCAGGAAGTGTAATTATAAGTGTAGCTATTGTGGAGTTATTGACCATCGGGTTAAACGTGAGCTTTCCGAGGAAGAGTTTAAGAAAGTTTTCTCTGCAACCCGGGCGCTTGGGGTAGGAATCAATATCATCTTTGGGGGGGAACCCTCTATAAAGCCAGGCATCAAGAAGATGATTGAGTTTTTAAATAAAGAAGGCCATCCGTATGCTTTTATCACTAATAGTAGTCTGGCTTTTGAAAGTTACGAGAAGTTGGATTTGAAGCAGTTGTCTTGCAGTGTGGATTTGGTCGAGAGGTTTGATACCGAGAAGTATAATGAGTTAAAGTCTTATAGAGGACTACATTTATTGTTATGGATGAGAGGAAGAAGACCAGATATGGATCTTCTTGCCAATGTTGGTCTTAGTCGGTTTAATCTTCAGGAAGTGCCAAAGATGGTTGAGTTTTTCTCAGAGCGCAACATTTGGGTTATTGCGACTCCTCTTCATGATGATCCTCTTTTTGAAAGTGAATGGTTATATAGAAAGTCTGGCTCCCACCCGGGCCGCATCTTGCCAAAGCATGAAAAAGGGTTGCTTGAGTTTTGTGAGAAGATGGTAAGATTAAAGGAGCAGGGATACTTGGTACATCAGTTTGCATCTTTCTTTACTCACTATCTTCCCCGGTATGGTATTGGCCTGGATTGGCATTGCTCTTTTCCTGCTCATTTGACCATAAACCCGGACGGAGGTTTGTTATGTTGTATTGACCGTGCGGGTCTCCGAGTTCGAAAGTACAAGGTGTGGGATCTACTTGATCCTAAGAAGTTAATCCGTTTTAAGGCTGACTTTGCACTGGATGTTCAAGGTTGTCCTGGGTGTTGTTGGGATCATATTATTGAGAGTGAGCATATGTATAAAGAGAATCCTGAGCAGGGAAAAAGGAACTTTCAGCATGTCAAGTAAACCTGTGTTGCTATTTTCGGGAGGAGTGGATAGTTTTGTTGCTTATCACTTCTTGGGTCGCCCTCAGACCCTCTTCTTTCATTGTCAGACTCGTTATGCCGATAAAGAGTTAAAGGTTGTCAAAGAGCTTGTTCCAGGGACGATGGTTGATTATTCTTTAGACCTTGGGAACCGAGAGTACGGAGAGAAAGCTTATATTCCGTTTCGAAACCTTTTGTTTTTCCTTCAAGCGGTTAAGTACTCAGACGAGGTTATTGTTGCCGGGGTTGCCGATGATGAGGTTTCGGATAAAAATGAATCTATTTTTAAAGAATTTTCCAGGTTGGCTTCTAAATTAGAGGGAAGACCAATTAAGATAAAAAGTCCTTTTTGGAAGATGACTAAGAGGGAGGTTGTTAAGTGGTATTTGATGCACATTGGCAATGTTCCAGAGTTAATGAAAACAACCTCCTGCTATGATCCAGTGGAGCATTATTGTGGGAGGTGTCCGTCTTGTTTTAGGAAGTGGGTGGCATTTCGGAGCAACCGTATCCCCCTGGACTTCTTTAATCAGGAGTTAATGGATCAGTATTACCAAGCTGCTTGGGAGGGAAAGTATCATTTAAGGAGGAATCAAAGTATTATGGAGGTGGTTGATGCGCATCGCAGTAGACATTGATGGCGTGTTAACTTTAGAGACAGAGGGGTTTGGTCAGAAGATTTATTCTGAAAGAATTCCAAATCGTGAGAATATTCGTCTTCTGAATGAGCTTCATGATGTGGGTTGTCAGATTACTTTATTTAGTTCTCGCTATGAGAAGGATCGTCGAGTTACAGAACATTGGCTTCATAAGCATAAGGTTAGGTTTCATTGTTTGGTTTTGGATAAACCTAAGTACGATGCCATTGTGGACGATCGGTCATCGTCTCTTCTGGCTTTAAGACGTGCAATATGTAGATAGGGAGGAGGAGGAAAAATGGCAAAAAAGATTAGTTTGTTTTTGGACAGTGGAGCTTTTACCGCGAAGAGTAAAGGGGTTGTCATTAATCTTGATGAGTATATTGCCTTTGTTAAAGAAAATAAAGATTACATTGATGTTTACTGTAATCTGGATGTGATTGGTGATCCGGTTGCGACCTGGAAGAACCAAGAGAAGATGGAAAAGGCGGGGCTTGCCCCTCTTCCTGTTTATCATGCTGGAGAGCCACGGGAGTATCTGGATCGTTGTATGAAGTATGGGTATTTTGGGGTGGGTGGGGTTGCAGATTCAACAAGTGGAACTCGCTCGGCGGTTTTTGATTGGGTTTTCTCGATAATTTGCCCAAAGGAAAATGGTTTTCTTCCAACTCATAAAGTTCATGGTTTTGCAATTACCTCTCTTGCCATGATTCTTTGCTATCCCTGGTTTAGTGTGGATTCGACCTCTTGGGTCATGACGTCCAGGATGGGTTCCGTTTTCGTGCCCAGGGTTAAAGATGGGAAGTGGATCTATGATGAGAATCCTTGGAAGGTGATGATCTCGACGCGCTCTCCAGCCCGTCAGGAAGCGGGTCAGCATTTTGATACCTTCCCTCCAGAGGCTCAGAAAGTGATTATTCGGTATTTTGAGGAAAAGGGTTACCGGGTTGGTCGGTCTGAGTTTCGGATGGAAGGGAAGTCTTATAAGACTAAAGGGGATGAAAGGTGGAATGGGGAGTCAGTTGGAGGGAAGAGAGAAGTGGAAAGAGTTTTGGAGGAAGGGCTTTGTAATAGTTATAAGCTCCGAGATGAGATGAATATCATTTATTTTCTGGATCTTGAAAAGTCAGTGCCGAGATGGCCTTGGCCTTTTATGAGACAGAGAAGGGGACTTTTTAAATGAAGACTTATTTTTGTTTATTTAACAATCAGTGGCCAGGATATGGAAGGGAGGGTTTAGCTTTGAATTTGGTTAACCGGCTTGGGGTTAGGAATGTTGGTCTTATAAACCCTTTACTTTATGGCCCCCTTCGAGTTGGAGACCGGATAGGTCTAAAGAAGTTTCTTAAAGAGGTGGAAGAAGGCCATATTCCTTCTGCTGACCGGCTTCGTTTAAAGAGGACTGGGATAATAGTAGAATGAAAGTTTATCTGGTTACCTGGCTTTATGAGCCATCTCAAAAAGAGTCTCTCGACAAGAAACAGGAGAGTAATCGGTTGCTCTCTTATTTCTTTTGTATAGACCAAGGAAAGAATTGTCTTAGAGATTACACTGAGAGGAGACAAATAGATGAAGGTAGAAAAAGAGGAATTATTTAAGGCTCTTTCCAAAGTTCAACCTGGACTTTCGGACAAAGCAATCATCGAGCAAACGGATCATTTTATTTTTGATCAGGATTATGTCAGAACCTACAATGATGAGATCGCGATCTCTTACCCTTTTAAGTCCGGGTTTTGTACGGCGGTTAAGGCTGACGAGTTTTTTAAACTTATCTCTAAAACAGAGGACAAGAAGATTGATTTGGAAATTAAAGATAACTTTCTGGTTATGTCAGGGAAGGATCTCGGGCGGGCGAGAATGATCATGGCCTCAGAGGTCAAATGTCCAACTGTTGAAATTAAAGCGCGGCGTTGGTTCCAGTTGCCCAAGAATTTTCCTGAAGCTATTCGTTTTGCCTCCTTCTCTGCCGATTGGAATATGTTGCAGAAAGAGTTGACCTGTCTTTGGATTAAAGATCAGTATGTTATATCTTCGGATCGGTTTCGGGCAACAAAGTACGAAATGGATTCTAAACTTCCAGAGTTCCTTTTGCCCGCAACAATTGCTCAAAAACTTTGCAAATATACTCCAACTTATTATATTGTAGAGGCAGAGGGTGCTTGGATTCATTTCAGGAATACAGAGGGCATAATTTTTAGCAGTCGGGTGATAGAGGGTGAGTATCCATATCAGGAAGAAGTATGGGCCACTTTCACTCTCAAAGGGGATATTGTTAAGATTCCTGAAGGACTAAAGGAGGCGGTAGATCGTGCGAAGATATTTACCCAGGGAATGGTTCGAGGGGATAGCGATTTGATTCAGCTTAAGGTTGACAAGTCTGGAAAGTTGACTTGCCGAGGGGAAGGAACATTGGGGGATGTTGAGAAAGAGTTTGCTATTGATTACAAAAAGAAAGATTTCGAGATCAAGGCCCCTCCGGAAGCTTTGATTGAGATTCTTACCTATATTAAAGAGATGAGGGTTTCCAATGATAAGCTGTACTTTAGTGGGCCGAATTTTGAGCACGTTATCTCTCTGATATGAAATGCTCAAATGGTGGAAGTTGGGATCAAAAACGATGTTATTTTGGGTTACAAACCATGAAATTTATAGCCTATTTATGCAAAAATGGGCCGTTTTTAACGAGTTGGGTCTGGTGTCCGTCTCTTTATATTAAGGGTTTGGAAATCGAGCCTTAAACGAGGAGTTTTGGAAGGAGGGAAGAAAGATAAAAATCTACTTTGCAGATACAATTCAACGAGAGCTTCTTGGTCATAACCAGAAGTTGGAAGTAAGAAATAATCTGGAGTCTTATTTCTTTATTATAGACAAACGACCTGATTGGAAGTCCTGGTGGTGTATTAAGGAGAAAGCTCGAGATGAATAACTCTGACTTTATTCATCTTCATGTCCATTCTGAGTATAGCCTATTAGATGGCCTTGGCTCTCCGAAACAGTATATGGAGAGAGCAGTTGAGATGGGGTTTAGGGCTATTGCTATTACAGACCATGGTAACATTGATGGACATTTAAGGTGGCAGGAAGAGTGTAAAAAGGTGGGAATCAAACCTATCTTTGGTTGTGAATTGTATATTGTTGAGGACACAGAGAAGAAAGAGAAAGGAGAAGAGAGATTTCATATAACTCTCCTTGTTCGGGATTTTGAGTCCTGGCAAGCTCTTGCTCGAATGCTTACCTTGGCAAGTTTAGAGGGCTTCTATAGAAAGCCTCGAATAGATAGAAAGGTTCTTCTCAATGAGGCAAAGAAAGGAATGGTTATATTAACTGGTTGTTCTGGTTCATTCCTCTTGATGCCCCAGGGTGTTGAGTTACTGATTGAGTTGAGCAAGAATAAAGGGGTGGAGTGTTTTTTGGAGGTAATGCCCCATAGGATTGAGCGGCAGGTTAAAATTAACCAGCTATGTTTAGAGTTGAGTAAGAAATTTGGTCTTCCTCTTGTTGCTACAAATGACTGTCATTATATCAGATCCGATTATGTTAAAGCCCAGGAGGTATTGCTTGCTGTTCAGAGACAGGCTAAATGGAAAGATCCTGACCGATGGAAGTTTGGGTTTGAAGGACTTCATTTGAGGTCAGCAGATGAAATGATTGTGGAGTTTAAAGCTCAAGGGGTTATTCCTCGTATTCAATATTATCAAGCTATGGCAAACACTCGGGAGGTAGAGGAGAGATGTTCGGGCTTTGAAATTCCAAAACGAGGAATAAGTCTTCCGATAACTCGCTACGAGAAGGAACAGCCTGGGGTTGATGTCAATGAGATTTTGAGTCAATTATGTGAGATTAAAAGGAAGGAGTTTCACACAACGGATAAATGGAATCATGAACATCAGTCAAGGTATTTGTATGAAAGAGAAATAATTCAAAGGAAAGGGTTCGCTCGTTATTTTCTGATTGTCTATGAAATAATTGAGTGGTGTAAGAAGCAAGGAATTATGATTGGTCCTGGAAGGGGGTCGGTCGGGGGGAGCTTGGTTGCATACTTGCTCACTATCACCCAGGTTGATCCCCTCCGTTATGGTCTCCTATTTGAGAGGTTTATTTCGGAGGATAGAATTGACTATCCTGATATCGATTTAGATTTTGAAGATATTAAGTGTCATCTGGTTAGGGAGCATATTGAGAAGGAGTATGGAGAATTTAATGTTGTAGGCATCTCGACCTTCCTTACAATGAAGGGAAGAGGAGTGATTCGAGATGTTGGTCGGGTCTTTGATTTGCCCGCAACTGATGTTGATTTGTTTGCTAAAACTATTGATCAAGGGGAGCATGATGAAGGGGTTGTTGCTTTAGAGGGAGATGAAGGAAAGGAAGGGCATCGTTTTAAGAAAAGGTATCCAGAGGAGTTTCGACTGATGACAATTCTGGAGGGACAAATTCGGGGGGCAGGACAACATCCTGCTGGGCTTATCATATCTGGTGAAGATTTAAGAGGGGGAGAGCATGGAAGTCTTTGTCGTCGGTCGGATGTCCTGGTTTGTAATTGGGATATGAATGATTGTGAGTACAATGGGTTGATTAAGATTGATATTCTTAAACTTGGGACCCTGACTGTTTTAAATGAGGCAAAGAGACTTATAGCCTTGCGTGGGGTTGAGGTTCGGTATGAGAGTTTAGAGCTTACTGATCCAGGTATTTTTCAAATGCTTTCGAAAGGGGATACTGCTGGGGTGTTTCAGTTCTCGGGTTATGCTTGTACAGAGCTATGTAAGGAAATGGGGGTTGATAGATTTGAGGATATGGTGGCTGTTACAGCTCTTGCCCGCCCTGGGCCTGCTGATTCGGGGATGACAGATTTGTATATTAAAAGGAAGAGAGGACAGAAGTGGACTCCTCTTCATCCGACTTATGAGAAAATAACTAAGAACACCTATGGGGTTATGGTTTATCAGGAACAAATGATGAGAGCGATGACAGATTTGGCTGGTTTTAGCAATTCTGATGCAGATAGAATAAGAAAGGTTATTGGAAAGAAAAGAGATCCAAAAGAGTTTGAACCTTATAGACAAGCGTTTCTGCAAGGATGTCAGGAGAAGAAGACCTTAACTCAGACTCAAGCCCAGGAGTTTTGGCAAGGGCTTCTTGAATGGGCAAGCTATGGTTTTAATGAAAGCCATGCTGTGGAGTATGCCATGATTGGGTTCTGGACAGCATGGATTAAAATTCATTACCCCATTGAGTTTCTTTGCGCACAACTTACCTATGGTCCTAATAAAGAGGAGGTAGTGAAAGAAGCTGAGAGATTGGGAATGAAGATTGTTACCCCTAAGGTTGGTGTTTCGGATGCCCGACGTTGGATTGCGAAAGGGAACTTTCTTTATATGCCCTTTGTGGAAATCAAAGGAATTGGGGAAACCCAGGTTGATAAGTGTGCTACGGTTAAGCAGACTGTTCCCGCCGGTAGTTCCCGGCGGGGTTTCTTTGGACTGAAGGCAGATGTGCCAGTGTTTGAACCAAAAGGAAAGCTGGAAAAACTTTTAACTGAGGTTCGAGCTTTTGATTCTGACCCCACTGCAGGACCAGAACATTTGGAGGACTATTTTCAGTACTCTTTCTCCGGGCAAGGGCAAAGCAAGTTGAAAATTGAAGTTGTTAGAAAAAGAATGATGATTAATCCAATACTTCTCCGATGTAAGGCTTGTGGGTTGAGGAGTCAGGCCAATCGGGTTGTTCCTTGCTCCCTTGGTATGTATAATGCTATTGTTCTGGGTGAATCCCCTGGGAAGGAAGAAGATGATAAAGGAATGGGATATGTTGGTCCTGCAAGTAAGCCTCTTTGGGAGGAGCTGGCGGATTATGGTATAGTTCGTCGAGCTATACATGTGGGGAATGTTTGCAAATGCTGGCCTTCTACAACTAAGACTCCTTCTAAAAAGGAGCTTGATGAGTGTTTTGAGAGATGGACAAAAGAAGAGATTCTTTCCATGAACTGCCGCTTGATTTTGGCAACAGGCAATATTCCTCTTTATGCCTTAACTGGGCGAGAGTCTGGAATCTCTTCTTTGAGTGGTCAGATAGAATGGGTTGAGAAAGTAAAGGCTTGGGTCGTTTGGTGTGTTCATCCATCGGCAGTTCTACGGAATCGACAACAGAATTTTAAACCTTTCAGAGAGGGGATAAGAACATTTGCAGAAACTTTCAATAAAGGAATTGGAAGATGAAAAAAAATTGGGTCATATCTGATGGGAATGTGGAAGTTCCGTTCGATGAGCTTTTGGAAAATAGAGAAAAAGCTATCTTAATAAGAATTGATGATAAGAAATATTGGCTCCCAAAGTCTGTGATTGATTTTAAGGAGTGGTCGAAGATAGTAGAAGTCCCGGTCTGGTTGGCTGAGAAGAAGGGCTTGGTATGATCAAAGAATTTCAAGGCAGATATCGTTTTCTTTCTAACTTCTGGTTATGTAAGATCTCTTATGAGGGTAGGGTCTGGAGAAGTGTAGAACATGCTTATCAAGCCGCAAAGTGTAAGCTGGAAGAAGATAAGTTAAGTATTTTCGATATTGTGAAGCCCGGAGAGGCTAAGAGATTTGGTCGGATTGTGAGAATGCGTCAGGATTGGGAAGAGGTAAAGCTTTCAATTATGGAGGCTCTCATTTGGGAAAAATTTAAAGATTCTACCTTGAGACAATGGTTGATTAATACTGGCAATAAAACTCTCCAAGAAGGGAATCATTGGCACGATACATTTTGGGGAGTAGATTTGCAAACCGGCCAGGGTGAGAATCATTTGGGAAAATTGTTGATGAAAGTTAGAAAAGGTTTGGTGTAGATGGAAATGCACTGGATGAAAGATTGGAGAACAAAGGAGTGGACTTGCTGCGGAAATGTCTGGCAATTGATAATGTCAAAATTGTTTCCTGAAAGAACTTCTTGGGTACCGACCTGTCCAAAATGTGGTGCTGTCGGATCGCCTCATCCGAAGAAGGGAAGACCATATAATAGTATAACAGTTACTTTTCGTTAAATTCGTGAGAGGGGGGATAATAATGGTAAGGAAGAAAAAAGTTGAAAAAGAAAAGTCGGACCTGCAGGTGAAAGAGGCAGTTTGTTTCTCGAAGATAAATCTGTCTTTGGAGGAACAAGGATATTTCGTTCATTTTATACCCTCTGGGTATAAGGGGGTTTGGCTCAGGGTTTGGGAATGTTATGATTATACTTTTGGGATTGAATATGCTTCTTCGGAAGAGAATGAGATCTTGAATAAGAGGAAAGGGAGGAGGATTTGAATGTCACTCCATACTGATTACAGACCGAAATCTTTTGATGAAATGTTGGGCAACAAATCAACTATCGCCAGTCTCAAATCGATTTATGCTCGGGAGAGTGATTGGCCCCATGCGGTTTTGCTCCAAGGGCCAAAGGGTTGTGGCAAGACAACCCTTGCTCGAATCATAGCTGGTCTGTTGGGGTGCAAGGGAAATGACCTTATGGAGATCAATTCTTCCAATAATCGGGGGATTGATACGGCGAGGTCTATTATAGAGGGGGCCAGGTTTAAGCCATTTACAGGCAAGTCCAGGGTCTATTTATTGGATGAAATTCATATGACTACCCAGGAGTTTCAAAATGCAATGCTTAAGCCTTTGGAGGATTCTCCAGCTCATGCTTATTTTCTGCTTTGCACTACCGATCCTTCCAAATTGATTCCTACTCTCCGTTCTCGTTGTCATACTTTTGAGGTCCAGTACTTGGCCGAAAGAGAGATAATCGTCCTATTGCAAAATGTTTTAAACCAGGAGAAAGCCAGTGCTCCAATGGAGGTTCTAAAGAAGATTGCGGAAGCATCTGACGGCTGTCCCAGGGATGCACTCAAGATCCTGGATCAAGTGATTGATATGAAACCGGGAGAGATGGCCGAGGCCGTGGTTTCATTTACCTATGCTGATAAACAGGTTGTGGATCTCTACAATGGGCTTATGAGGAAGGATTCCTGGAAGAGGATTTCTTCTACATTGGCTAAAATTGATCTTTCCAATCCTGAAACTCCAAGGCGTGCAATGATTGGTTTGGCTGCGGCCAGTATGGGGAAAGGACAGGAGGACGTAAGGGCTGCTCTGGTTTACGAAGCTTTTAAAGAGCCGTTTTATAACAACGGGAAGGCAGGGTTTGTTTTCGCCGCTTATCGGGCTGTAGTTGACCTGGGCGATTTTGAAAAAGAGGGGGCTTCTTTTTAAATCTAAAGATAAACCTTTTAAAAAAGTAGGTTTTATATATAATAATATATAAGGAGGGTTAAGGAATGGGCAAGTCAGAACTTGATTATGAGCAGGAGTTAGCTATTGACCCTCATTCGTTAGATGAGGAGTGGCTTCGACAATCTGGCCTTTACATGAAGTACAGTGAGGCGGCTGCAGAGGCTGAGAGGATAAGAGATTTAGCAAAGGAGAAAATTAATGTTGTTAGGGCAGAATTGGATAAAGCGATCAGAAAAGATCCTGACAAGTATGGATTAGAGAAGGTCACTGACACTCCAGTAGCTGCAACCATTCTACTCCAGCAAGAGTATAAAGTAGCAAGTGAAGCACTGATTCAGGCTAACTACGAATTGAATATGTTCCAATCAGCTGTTCGGGCTTTTGATAATAAACGGTCGGCTCTGGAGAATATGGTTAGATTGTGGCTTGGAAGTTATTTTTCTGGACCTAAAATCCCCCGAGATATTCCTGGAGGGAAAAGGATTATTGATATGACCAGGGATAAAGTTTCGGCCCGTACGCGAGAAGCACTTAATCGTCCTCCTTTGGTTGGAGAATCGGAGGAGAAGACAAAAGAGGATCAACCATCAAGTCGACCTCTGCGGCGAAGGGGATAAGTAATGGGTTGGTATTATGTTGTGGGAGGAGCGGCATTGCTTGTCATTGTCGCTTGTATTGTGATCAAATTCTATTTTAAACAAAAGGAGGAATTCTATGGAAAGTTACAGAGAGAAACTAAAGAACAGGACACAACAGGCAACGACAAATAGGGGCACCCGTGGAGCGGGTCGCAAGTCTATCCTTGATCTGGGGATGATTAGGCTCCCTCTGTTCACCCCCAGAAGTGGAAAGGATAAGAACTATATTGACATTATGCCTTGGAAGATCACCCAACCTTGGTACAAAAGCCTTCGTACCCGGGCAGGGGCGATTACCGGGCTTGATGTCGGGGATTATGATTATAAGTTAGAGATCCCGCGTCATGGTAACATCGGCCCTGGTCAGGATTTGGCTCTTTGCCTTCGAGAGGCTTTTGGCAAGAATGATCCTGTCTGTGAGGACATGTTTGCCGAGTACCAAAAGAGAAAGGATGGGAACAAGGAATTCAACGAAAAGAAAGCCAGGGCTCTTCATTCCTCATGGAGAGATTTCTACATCATCTATGACTACGATCAGTCAGACAAAGGATTCTTCCTTTGGGAAATAGCCTATGAGCTATTTGAAAAATATCTGCTTGATGAGTTGGCAACGGCCGAAGATGGGGAGGGGATTATTGTTCCCTGGGATCTCCAGAGTGGTCGTTCCGTCGAGTTTAAGGGAAGAGAGAAAAAGATCGGTGAGGGTCCTGCTTTCATTGAGGCAGAGGGGATTACCTTTCATAAACGAGATCCTTATGAAGAGTCGATTCTTGCAAAAATTCCCTCTCTTGATGCCTCCCTCCTTGTTCCGACCTATGAGGAGATTCGAGATACTTATTATGGTTTGGAACCTGGAGAAGATGACAAACTTGGTGACCGTTCTGAAGTCCAGCCTCCTGTCGAGAAGGAACCCGCTCCTCGTACACGGACAAGAGGAGGAGAGGGTGCTCCAACCCCTTTGGCGCCGGAAACTCCTGCTCCAACAGCTGGGAGATCAAGAAGGGAGATTCCTCCTCCTCTTTCTTCTGCGTCTTCAGTTAGCTGTCCGGCAGGGGGAGTGTTTGGTTCCGATTGTGGTAGGATTCAGGCTTGTCAGGATGAAGCTTGTGATCAAGTGGTCTATGAGGCATGTCTTAAAAGGAGAGATGATTTATTTAGAGAAGCGGAGAAGGCAAAAGAGTCTTCTTCTTCTCAGCCCCGAACAAGAAGAAGGTAAGATATGACAGAAAGGACGAGAACTTCACCGGTAGATCAAATTAGACATCGTGCCTATTCATCTCCTGATGAATCGAGGGAGAGAGTTGAGTTTCTTAGTACAGGTTCTGTCCTTCTTAATCTTGCGGCTTCTCAGAAAGCTCGGGATGGGGGTTGGGCGAGAGGAAGGGTGGTCAATCTGGTTGGAGATGGATCAACAGGTAAGACGCTCCTTGCCCTTGAAGCTGCTGCTCAACTTTATTACTATATCAAAGAGAAAGAGTCAAAGCTTTTTCCAAAAGTTCAGAATGTCGAAATTGTCTATTGGAACAAGGAATCGGTGATGGACTTCCCTCTTGAGAAGATGTATGGAAAGCCCTTTGTCGAAGCTATTGATTGGAGCCGGAAATGTTCGACGGCTGAGGAATGGGGCAGGGATGTGATGAGGAGGGTCATAGCTCACAAGCGAGGTACGTGTTTTCTGGGCATTCTGGATTCGATTGATTCTCTTGGAACAGAAGGTGGTCAGGCTCGTCTCGCTAAGTCTATTAAAAGTGATGCGCCGATGGATGGCACTTATGGAACGGGAACAGAGAGAGCGAAATACTTCTCAGCCGACTTTTTCAACAATCTTTGTTCCGACCAGCAGGGGAAAGATATTACGCTTATCTTAATCAGTCAGGTTCGTGATAAGATTAATGCTCAATTTTGGGAAAAGAAACAGTATAGGGCTGGCGGAAAGGCCCTGGATTTCTACACCCACCAGGTTGCTTGGCTGGCTGTTGGTGAAAGACTAAAGAAGGAGTGGGATAAACAAAAAAGGATTTATGGGATAACAGTTAGGGCAAAGTTTGAGAGATCTAAAGTTGCCCCTCCGTTTAGGGAGGCAGAGATCGATCTCCTTTTCGATTATGGATTGGATGATATCGGATCTATGGTTGAGTTCTTGCCGTCAGAGAGAATTCAGAAGGTATTCCGAGAGAAGATCAGTCGAGAGAAGTTGATTGAAATGGCCGATAAGAATCAAAACATTTATGATAGATTGGTTTATGCAGTTGAAACTTACTGGCGAGAAATTGAAACAAATACTCAAATTATTCGTCGACCGAGGTTTGGGAGATGAAAGGAGGTTTGGGAGATGAAAGGAGGAAAGGCTGTGGAGATATTTGAATTGGCAAAACGAAAAGGTGGATTGCCGGTGAAGTTGGAAGACTTAGTTCCACTTTCTTTCATCGGTCAGGCTGCGGTCAGCTTCTATCGGTCAAAGATCAAGTTGATGGATCAACTGAAGATGACAGAGTCACAGCGCAAAGTAACCCTGAAAGATGGTCAGGACGCCGGAGAGATGCTCCTGGACATCGAAGCGAGGATTGGGGAGTTGGCAGAGAAGGAGGAGAGAGCTACGACCTTGCCTGTCCGTGGAGTAAGGCAAGGTAGAGGAATGAAGCCTTCCGGCAAACCTCCCAAACACGAGCGGTTAGGCGTCTCTGAAAAGCACATGCACCAATCCGTGGCCATCCACAAACATCCCGAGATCGTCGAGCGGGTGAAGGCCCAGGCCAGGGAGAACGAAGATATACCGACCCGGACGGCGGTCATCGCTACGATCAATTATGAGTCAGAAAAGAGATCAAAAGAGAAGGCAAAGGAGAGTCTTGGTAAGCTGAAGGGCGTTATCGCCATTGAGCAAGTGCAATATATCAATGCTCTCGATAAGGCGATTCGGGTCATCCCTATTCAGCCACCTAAACAGTGGAACGAACAGGCGTTCAAAGAGGCTAAGGCCAAAGCCCAGATCATAATCAAAAGATTGGAGGTCTTTAGTGAAAAGTCCTAAAAACAAATTGGATAAGAGGATCAAGGTTTCGGCGGAAGATGTTCTAAGTCAGATTAACGGGAAGCATAAAAAGAAAAGAGACCTGGCCAAAGATTTTGAAGTGACTGACAGAACTATTTCAAATAAGATTCGCACTTTACAGGAAGTGGGGCACCCGATAATTTTCTCTAAAAAAGGGCTTATATGCATTGACAAGGAATGGTTGGAATCGGAACCCCATGCAGAAGAGTTAGAGGATTTTCTTAATTGGTGCATAGGTGGGATAAAGCGATTTCACTCATTAATATCTCCGACTCAGCCCTTGTTGCCAGAAATGAAGAGAACATTATCAGTTAACTACTCACCAGAAGAACGTAGAGAGTTAGCCAGAGATTGTTTTAAGGCTGGAGCATTTCTAACATTTATAGAAGAGGTCGAGGAGGCAGGAAAACAACCTTTGGGATTACCATTGAAAAGAAGTAGAACCTCATGAAAGTTCAAAAGAAAGAAGGCTGGATCAACACCAATCAGGCTATGGAGATTGTAAAACAGCATGGTGTCTCCTGCACCCGGACTTCCTTTTTAACGTGGAACAAAAAATATCTGTTAGGGAAGAAGGTTGGTGGCAGGTGGTATATTGATCCAATTCGACTTGAGAAATTCTTGGAGGGAAAGAGTGGGTAGGAAAAAGAAATTGTCCGCTAAAGAAAAGAAAGAGATTCAGAAGCTGGTGCGGCAGGCTTTGGAGCTTTGGCGTCGGGTTGTGAAGGAACGTGCTGGCAGGATATGTGAAGCGCCAGGATGCAATAAAAAGAAATTTCTGAATGCTCATCATATAGAGAGTTATACGACAAATAAGGGGCTCAGGTTTGATCCAGAGAATGGTTTCTGCGGTTGTCCAGGGCATCACAAGTTTAAATGGGTATCGGCCCATAAAAGTTTCTGTTTTCTTTATGAGATATTGACTACGGTTAGAAGGAAAAGTTTGGAATATCTTCTGGCAAATTATAAGGTGAAGGTTGATGTAACGAAAGAGTTCTTAGAAGGTGTTATAAGGAGTTTGAGCCGAGAACTCAGGGCAAGAGGAAAATGATTTCCCAAATTAAAATCCAAAACTTTCAGAGTCATAAAGAAGCTATTCTTGATCTTCATGAAGGAGTCAATGCGTTGATCGGCCTGACTGGGGCTGGGAAGTCTGTCGTCTTCAAAGCTCTGGACTGGCTATTTCGTAATCGCCCCCTGGGTGATGAGTATCGGTCGTGGTGGGGCGGAGATACAAGGGTCGAGATCGTCTTGAAAGAAGGCCAGAAAGTTGGCCGTGTTCGGACTGATGCTGACAACTACTATTACGTTGGCAAAAAGGAATTTCGGGCTTTCGGCACTGGTTCTCCACCACAGCCTGTGCTCGAAGTGTTGAATCTTTCGGAGGTTAACTTTCAGGCGCAGGCTGACCCCTCCTTTTTGATTTCTAACTCTTCCGGTGAGGTGGCTCGGTATCTGAATCGGGCGGCACATCTGGATACTATTGATCAGGCTCTTTCTAATATTGCGTCTGTTCTCCGTAAAGAGAAGGAAGAGCTAAATCAATCGAAAGGGATTCTTGAACAAGCCCAGGGGCAATTACTTCAATATGATTGGCTTCCAGAGGCAAATGATAAGTTAGTGAGATTGGAGGATCTGCAAGAAAAGGTTGTTGGCTTGACTGGTCAGAGATTTGGATTAACCGAAACTGTAGTTAAGTATGATATGGTGGAAAGTGAATTAACTCAGTTGAAAGAAGTTTTGAAATTTGAATTAGAAACAAAGAGATTAAACTTGCTTGATCAGGAGATCGAGAAACAGAACACACAGTGGGAGCAGTTGGCGGCCGTTGTTGATCAATATGAGAAAGCCGAAAAAGAGTTAGCAGGGCTGGTTGAGGTTGAGAGATGGAGCGAATTGGTCGAGCAGTCGATTAGTTTGTTTGACAGTATTGAGACGCGGCGTATTAAGATAACTGCACTAGGAGTTATCGTTTCGGATTATGAGAAGACAAGGGAAGAGTTGAAGTCATATGATCAGCTGTCGGAGTTAGAAAAGAAATGGGCAGCATTGAGTGTTTTAGGCACTATTATTTATGATCTAAAAAGTAGTCAAGCGTTCTTAAAAGGAATTGTCCAAGGGATAGAGGAAACGATGTCAGCCTGGGATAAGGCTGAAAAAGAGACGATAAAATTAAAAATAGAATTTAATCGGTTGATGCCAAATATCTGCCCGTTGTGTGATGGAACTGGAGGAAAAAAGAATTGAAACGAACACGAACTTGGATAGGTGGTACACCGTTTGCTAAATCTACTTCTCTGCCTACGGCCATTCTGAGTGCCGACTGGCATATTAGACCGACTGTGCCCGTCTGTCGGACAGATGACTTTATGGCGGCTATGTGGAGGAAGGTCGATTTCGTTTTTGATTTAGCCGTTGAGAATCGAGTTCCGATTTTACTTGCTGGAGATATTTGTCTTAAGTCTCAATGGCCAAATTGGTTGGAGGAGGAATTTATTAGGAAGGTTAAGAGTACGTCGACGGCTAATGGCGGAAGGCCAGTCGATATATTTGCTATTCCTGGGCAGCATGATCTTCCAGATCATAACCTTGATCTATGGAGAAAATCTTCTATTGGAGTGCTTCATGCTGCAGAGGCGATAAATTTGTTTGGAGTTGGGATAGTAGAGGATGCTGGCGGTCTATATAAATTAGGAGAATGTAGTATTTTCCCTTTCCCGTTTGGGGTTGAAGTCTCTCATTTAGATAGGAAAAAATATGTGACTGCTGATCCGGTTGTTGCCATTACCCATACTCTTGTTACCGAGCGAGCACCTGAAGAATTTTTGGAGAAGTATGGCGCTCAATCGGCGATATCTATGCTCAAGAAATTTCCTGAATATGATTTAATATTGACGGGAGATAATCATAAGCCGTTTGTCGTTGAGTGTGAAGGTAGGCTTTTGATCAATCCTGGTTCTCTGATGCGGACGACTGCTGACCAGGTTGACCATAAACCGAGAGTCTATTTATGGTATGCTCAGGAGAATCGGGTTGAACCAGTTTATCTGCCGATTGAAGAGGGGGTAGTTGACAGGACGCATATTGATCTCCAAGAGGCGAAGGATGAACGGATAGAGGCGTACGTTAGTCGGCTTTCTGAAGAAGTGGAGATCGGTCTGTCGTTTGAGGGAAATTTGGAATCTTATTTTCGTACAAACAGGGTGAGGAAGCCCGTTCAGGATAAAGTATGGTCGGCAATGCCAAAGTAGAGATTCCAGTTTGCCTCTATTGTTATCGGGCAGTAATTCGGTTGAAGTGGGGGATGAGTGATTGGATACGTAAAGCCAGATGCGTGGAGTGCGGGAGGGTGTTTGTTTTAGATTTGCCGGAGAAGAAAAAAGATGGAAAAACGGTCGGAAATGATGAAGATTCATAATGATTTTTTAAAGATCTGTAAGCTAACTGCAAGCCATGTTCGGTCTCTTAAATTTAAACTGAGACATAAGACTAAAAGATATTGGAAAATTGGGAGAGAAATTAAAAATCATCCCGTTCTTGAGATGATGACCTCTTTTGTAAATGAATCTCGAGTGGTATCGAAGAAAGCTTGGAAAGAGCTTGAGAAGTATAAAACGAAGGGAGAATTTTATGGCAGAGGAAAAAGATAAAGCGAAAAGGCTTTTACAGATCAAGGAGCAGATCGACCAGGCCAAATCTAAGGCTGACCGGCTCCGTGGCACTCTGGAGCAACTGGAGGGCCAGTTGAAGCAATATGGAGTCAAGACTTTGGCTGAGGCGAAGAAGAAGCTTGCTCAGATGGATGCTGAGCTGGTTAAGTCTGAGAAAGAGTTGACTGCAGGGATTGAGAGTTTGGAGAAGGCGTATGAGTGGACTTAAGTGGGTAAATACGGTGAATTTGACCCGGTTTTACCTCGAAAACTGCTCGTAGGACAAGAGATTAGGTATAAGGAGGTATACTACCATAGGAAGACTGGATATGAGGTTTTTGGGGGCTGATTTTTATGGACATTAAATTGCTCAGAACGGTTGCAGAAGAGATCGGGTTATCCAAATTTGGGGAATTTGGGATTAGCAAGGATTCTTGGGACTGGAAGCAGAAAACTCTCATCGATCTGACCGTTCTGGATAAAAAGAAAATTTTGAAGTTGAGGGGGATTATTGATCCTTACAAAAATATCCGCGGCACCAGGATCATGATCAGGGATATCGACACGTGGCTCCGTGCTCTGGAAGAAGGGGCTGAGGAGTCTCGTGCACGGAGCTGCCGACAGTTTGAACCACTTCTCATCCGCCTGATAGGGCAGATTCCAGGCCACAGGATCTACAGACGCGCTGAGGAGTTTGAAGAGATCTATTTGTGTTACTATGTGAATGAAATTCGGTTCCACGAAGAGGAGAACAGACAGGGGTACGTGAACCCTGCTTATGTAAGCATGGAAGTGGTTTATGAATCGTTTGGTGGAAAAAAAGAATTTAATGTTCATTTTCATATCGGAGACATAAGAGGGAAGAGAACTCTTGAGGCGTTAGCTGCTAAAGGGTTTTATCCTGAGACTGAGGAACTGCGTTCTGCTTATTTAGATCAGATGGTCAGGTTCGGAAAGATAACCAAACAGATCGGCAAGCAGTATCTGACGAAAGGAACAGCCACCGATAAGGACATGGATGGGAATCCCATCGGGAGAGATCAAAGCTGGTATTGGAGACGTACTCACATTTATCAAATGGAACAGGAGGGTTTTTCAAGCAGGGTGCTGATCGACGTTTTTAAAGAAAGCGATGAAGAAGATCGTGAAAGAGAAGTTCACGTCTCTCACTATTTTTGGACCGTTGAAGCCAACAGAAGGCTGATCAATCAGCAGGTTGAAAAAGAGAAGAAAGGAAGAAAAGAGAACAGGAGGGAAAGAACCATAAAGGATTTGGATCGAGAGGATATGGATGAGATAATAGAGGATCTGGATGTAGAACCTCCGGAGATCGAAGTGCCGATTCATCCGTATGCTGCTGTCTTTGATATGCGGAGGCACCTGAGGCTTAAGATTCACGTGGATCATCTCAGCGAGTATGTTTACGACACAGAGATTTCGGAAAAGCTAATCCTCCCAAAATATCTGAAAGATCTTGTTGCTATGTTGATTGAGCACAAGGGAACTACTTTTAACGATATCATAGAAGGGAAGGGTGGAGGAGCGGTCGTGTTGCTCTGCGGTCCTCCTGGGACCGGAAAGACTCTCACGGCTGAGGTTTATGCAGAAGCTGAGCAGAAGGGGCTTTATTCTGTGCAGTGTTCTCAGCTCGGTACCGATCCAGAATATCTTGAGGATGAATTGCTTAAGATCTTCACTCGCACTCAGCGGTGGGGGGCGGTTCTACTCTTGGATGAGGCGGACGTTTACGTTAGGTCGAGAGGGGCTGATCTCGATCAGAATGCCATAGTCGGAGTGTTCCTGCGTGTGCTCGAATACCAGAACAATGTTTTGTTTCTTACGACCAATAGGCCCGATGATGTGGACGATGCAATTGCTTCTCGCTGCGTTGCGAGGCTTAACTATAAAATTCCTGGGCCAGCAGATCAGGCCAAGATCTGGCACGTGTTAGCTGATGCGTCTAAAGTCGATCTCGATGATCGTGTTATTCAAGATATTGTGGCTGGCAATCCTGATCTGTCTGGCCGGGATGTTAAGAATCTGCTCAAGCTGTCCTGTCTTGTGTCCAGTAATATAGAAATTCCAATTTCTCCGAAGGTTGTAAAGTTTGTTCGGCAATTTAAACCGACCCAATCGTCAACGGGTTCTCCTGATGAGGTTGTGGAATTGGATCTGAAGCTGGGAGGGAAACCGTTCAGACCGCGGTTTAAGAGGGGAACATCATGATCAATTTAAAGTCTTTTCGCCACACTCTGGAGCAAAAGAAAGGCGAACGGCAAGTTGTTGAACGGCAGGTGGTTGAATCCGAGAAAAGAGTTCAAGAGCTTGAGCGAGATATTTCTTTCTCAGAGCAGGCTCAGGTTATAATCCAGGCCGTCGCACGTCAGACTCAGAAGCAATTAGAATACAGGGTAGGAGAACTTGTGTCGCTGGCTCAAGCTTCTGTGTTTGATGATCCCTGGGTATTAAAGTTGGTCTTTGTACCGAGGAGAGGGAAGACAGAGTGTGATCTCGACTGGCAAAAGTCTGATGGAGAAAGAGCGTCCACTGATATCCGTTATGGAGGTGGAGGAGGAGAAGCAGACGTTGCTGCCCTGGGTCTGCAGTTTGCAGTTTGGTCTCTTCAAAGGCCCAAGACTCGGAGCGTCATGTTCTTGGATGAGCCGCTGAAGTGGTTGAAGGGTGGAGATCTACCGGAGCGTGGAGCCTTGATGATCAAGGAAATAAGCAAAGGGCTGGCGCTGCAGATTTTGATGATCTCCCACATTCCTGATCAGATCGAAGGGGCAGATCGGGTGTTTGAATTTGTTAAGGAAAGAATTAAAGGAGATTGGGTTAGCCGAACGGAGAGAAAAAGATGAGAAGGAGGATAAGGATACAAGATGGAAAGATGTCCTGTTTGTGGCCAATCAGATAAATCAGATTTAAGGGGTCTCGCTGCCGCTTTCCTGTTGGCAGCGATCCTATTCTTTATTGGAGGCCAATTGTTTTCTTATTATGTCACCCCAACGCCATTTTATAAGGATAGACTTAACCGTACTGAGGAATTAAACAAGGAGCTTAAAAAGGGTTATAATCCACCCTCATTAAAAACGCCGACGAAATGAAAAAAATGCTTGGCTCTTGGAAATTTTATGTTATCATTATCTCTCTGGGATTTGCCCTGTGGGTTGTCCCTGAAGTTTTTGATCTAATTAAGCCAAGGCCGTTGTTGAAGACTTTTAATAAATCAATTCCGTTTATGATGATTGAACCTTCAAAAAGCTTTTATCAAGAGATCAAGGAGTGGGGCAAGATCATCGGTCAGCTTTTGGCTGGGATCGGTGGAGTTGGTTCATCGGTCAAGATCTTAATTGGCTTATTCCACCGAAGGAAAAGTTATGACGACTGAGTGTTGGTATGCGATCGACCTAAGGGAAATTGCTAACAGAATTATGGAGGTCTGTGCTGAGCCGACTGAGCCGATCATCCTTCCTCCCAGCGCTAAGGGCCTTTGCATCTTTTTGGAAATAACGCCAGGCACGATAGTTGAACTCCTGCTTTCGCGTTCCGATGTCGACTTCATTAACAATGTCTTTAAGGTTAAGGAAACTTTGCAGGAGGGAGGTTATGTTACTGATTGAACGAAAAAACTTCGATCGTCACATTAGAATTGTTTTAGCCTTGGGAATTCTCATTGGCCTCGCCTGGGGCTTTTGTGTGGGGATCTTATTTGAGCAATACCGAGGGACAAGGCCCAAACTGCCCGCTCCAATCATGATGAAAGGGATCGAGTTTTAAATGAGAGTAAGAATTTGGCAAAAAGCTTTGTTCGTAATTTTTGTAGGACCTGTTTTGATTGGCTGGGGTGTCTCGAAGGTGGCCAGGAAGATTCAGGAGTGGTGGTGGTTTTGCTTTCCGAAAGAACCTTATTGAAAGGGGGTGATAAAAGATGAAGAAGAAAGTGGTCACGATTGAGGTGAAGACGGATCTGAACAACAATGATCTTAAAAATGTGTACAAGGAAAGTTGGAATGCAAATGTGGTTGTTGTTCAGGTGCAAGTCAATCTTATCAAACCTGAAAAGAAGTAAGGAGATCAAAGTGCACTTCATTCCGATCTGGGTGTTTTTGGCGTTGGCCATGACGGCGTTGACCCTGAATTATGGGGATGGGTTTCTTACCCTATTTTTTTGGGTCAACGCCTGCATGGGCATAGGGGCGTTAACCTATTTAGCTTATGCCAAGATCTATCGCTATGAGCATCGAAACGTCTATCGTTATTTAATCAAGTACCTCAAAAATTAAGGAGGAATAGATAAATGAACTTTATTTTAAGAATGCGGTCATTGTTTAAGAGGACGGGCGTAAGCTATGACCGTCGAGAAGAATATGAACTGGCTCCGGGATTAAAGTGTACGATTTGCTTTGAAGATAATAATAATAACTTGTCGAAAGTTGTTGAACAATTTCTCCGACGAAAGGCTTCGATTGGAGAATTAAGGCAAGTATCGAAATATTAAAGAAGGTTAGGAGCAACCTGAGATGCTCCGACAGGGTGATGTCGCCCCGGCGAGTGGTGATAAATACAAAAATGGAGGTATGACATCAGATAAGCAAATAAGGTAAAGAGGCAGGGGTGATTTTTCATTAATTTATCATTACTCGAAAGGAGAAACAAACAAAATGAAAAAGATGTTACTAATTAGTTTAGTTTTAGCGGTTGCTTTGATAACCGTTCCTGCATTTGCAGGCCCTTTCGGTGGATTTAGCTTTTCTAAATTCACCGTGTCGGCAAATTCTGGGGCTTCCGTGAGCTCGGTTTCATATAACAACTCAGGAAGCGGAGCGGCTGCTGGGAACACATCTTATGCGGGTGTGGGTTTTAGCGGCAAAGATGTTACAACTTTGGCAACCACGATTGGGACTACCAGTGGTTATGGATACAACACAGCTTCCCAGTTCGGCAATGCTTACGCGACGGGAACCAAGAGTGGATTTGGATTTAGTTTCTAATCCATTGAAGAGGAGGGGGCTAAACCCCCCTCCTCTAATTTAATTTAATTCTAATCCAATTAAAGGGAGGATGACTGAAACATGAAAATGAAAATATTTTTAGTAATGTTGATGATCTTAGTAATGCCAGTAATGGCGTTTTCCCAAACAATGACCAGTGACTCGAAGGCAGGTGCCCTTGCTGTCAGTTCCCCTACTATCAGCACTACGGTTAGCAGCGAGAATGATTCGGGTGCCGTAGCGGCGGTGCTATCTTCTCCGAACTACTTGCAACCTCAACCGATATACCCATATCTGTTGCAGATGGTGCCAGGCATGGGAGGGCGTGTGCCTGAAGGAGATGTGCCTGACTTCTACTCTATTAAGAGATTGAAGCTGAAGAAAGTCTGGACGAACCCCGTCACAGGCGAGGAGAAGATCATTCAAGAAGCCGATCAAGTTATCAAGGTTGAGCCTTACACGAGGGGCGGAAGGTGGATGGGCTTCTCCAGGATTGAAGACTACGATCAAGATCTCATCGCACTGATACCAAAAGTCATGGCGCTGTTCGGACAGAAGGATACCGCTAACATCAGGTTTGACGTCCTGTTTAAAACGTCCCAAAAGTCCATAGGCTCTAACGCTGGTGGTGGTGGATCGGCGGCGGGTTTTCAGGGCGGAGTTAACCCCGTTGCTTGGGGATCGAACGTTGCCGGCATTGGCGCATTTGCCGTCAATACCTTCGACCCAAAGATCACCCTAAAATTCTATCTTATCAAAGCTCCCGATCAATCAAGGAAGGTTTCCGAGTCGGAGTATAAAGATCAGGGCTGGGTAAAGGTAGAGACAAAATAAAGTTCACTGGAGGCAGCCAATGGCGGGTGAAATCCTCTGCGGTGACAGTTCGATGAAGGATGCCGTGGTGAGTGTCAGTCCTGCAACCCTAACCTGCTCATTGGTCGCCTTTAGGAGAAAAAAGGAGTTCTGCAAGACCCCTTGGTAGTTGGAAGGATGTTGGATGGGTTGCTGCAGCGACAGAAAGGAGAAAGATAGAAAATGATGACCGAAGAAGAGTGGGAAGAACTGAGGCAGCTCGGGATGACCCACGGTCGGGGGCTATCCAAACGGGGAAGAGAGCTTCTGGATAAGACGGCAAAAGAAGACGAGCATCCGGAGAACTACGACGGTCCCTGCGAGTGTTATCTCTGCAGGAGTTACGGTGATTGAACAGAAAGGAGGATCGAAGATGTTCAGGAGGTATTGCTCGAAGGGAGGCAAGGTGAATTTTGGAGTCGACTCGGTTCGGGTCTCCAACCAGGTGCTGGCTTTCTCTGTGGAGGTCTGGGAAAAGTGCTTCAGCAAGTGCCCGAAGATGGCCCTCTTCTTTGAAGAAGAGTCTAACCTCATCGGCCTTAGAGGAGACACCGTCGGGCTTGCCGTTGTAGATTCTCAGCCTGGAAAGCCTGGATGTTACAAGGTGGTCAGGTGGGGAGGGTTCGTCAAGGCCATTAAGTTCAACTTTGAAGAGCCTGTTATGAAGAGACTCGTCCGGTCTAATCAGAGCGACATGTGGACGATTGAACCCTCAATAGAATCACCGAAGGAGTGAGAAAGGTGAAGGAAAAGATATCCCAGGGATCTGGTTGTGATTGGAAGCCTGAGTTTTGTAGGCTGAGAGGTTATTGTCTGATGGGGTTGAAGAGGTGTCGAAAGCAAAAGAAGGCAAGCCCAAAGAGGGAACCCTATAAGGCGAAAAAGGTCAGGGTGGGGGATCTGAAGTGAAGTGGCTCATCATTTTCGTTTTGTGTATCTCTTTAACGATTGCTGTCTGCTTTTTATTGAGAATTTTTGAATAAGGAAGCCAAAGAGGGGAAAGATGGGTAAGATTTGCTATGATTGTGCAACCGAGAAAATAAATGGCGTCTGTCCAAATTGTTATCCTGACGAGATTAAGGTTAAGGGGGCATCAAAGGTGGATGAGGAGAGGGTGAAGGAAATTGAGCGAGATATGCTTCCACAAAACTACCTTAATCCCTTCAAGGCAAAGGCGCATATTGAGTATCTCCTTTCTCGCATAACAAAAGAAAAGTAGTGCCCCATATATATAAAAAATAGCCAAGGAGTAGGAGGAGGAGGCATAAAGAGATGCAGACAGAGGAACAGGTCATATTGGTCTCATGGTCGAGTATAGCGAGGGCCTGTGGGGTGTCGGTCCCGGTGATGAAGAGATGGGCCAAGCGGTATGGGATGCCCTATGTGAGACTGTGTGGCAAGGTTACCATTCCCCGCTCCACACTGGTCGAGTGGGTCCAGAATCTTTGTCTCATGGTTAGTCGGGATGGAGGAGGGGAGGAAGGGGATAAGTTTGTTTTACAGAAGTTAAAAAACCTGGGAAGGATTAAATGAGGGGGAGGAAGGGGAGTGGTTTAATATATAATTGCCCAGGATATGGAGGGCTGTATAAGGATGGTGTATGAGCCAACAAGCATAGAAATTACCTATATTCCTACCGTAGTATCTCAAATAAATGTCATAAGTCCTACAAATTAGAGTCTTGATTTCTTCTACCAAGTTCCCTATAATCGTAAGTAAATCTTAAAAGGATGTGGGCAGGTGAGCGGTATGGCGGGCCATGAGCCAACCAAAGAACAATGCCAACAGGCAACACAGAAAGCCATCGAAGCCTCCCGGCACGAACTTGAGACACGGGGCATTGGATGGGATCTCCTCTCAGGGAAACTCAAAGAGGAGCTTGACTACTCTGAGCCTACTCTGTTGAGGGAATACAAAGTTATCAAGACCGGGAAGAAGACTCGTCGAGTAGTTGCCTCACATAAGAAGGTCAACCTCAAGACCCCGGCGGCCATGACGATAGCCCAGAAGGCAAGGATCTCCGCCCACGAACTCTCTGGACATTTTCCTCCCAAAGAGACTCACATCGCAGGTCCTGGGGGAGGTCCGATATCGTTGCAGAAGTTATTGGTTGAGTTTATTAAACCAGACTCCATCAAACCAAAAGAGAAAGAGTAGAGAGAGGAGGATTCCTGCAGACACAAACCCTCCGTTTTATTCGTACTACCCCAACCCTTTCCCCAACAATCCTACCCCAACCCACGACAAATATTAATCCTCTACACTCTCAACTACCTATTGTCCAAATACCAGAAGCAATGGCCTTCCTCTTCGAGTCAGCCAGGTATAAGGTGGCCTATGGAGGTCGAGGAGGGGTGAAGTCCTGGTCGTTTGCCAGGGCACTCCTACTCCTGGGCGCTCAGAATAGATTGAGGATATTATGTGCCCGGGAATTTCAAAACTCAATTAAGGATTCGGTCCATCAACTACTGGTCGACCAAATTCTTTTGATGGGCCTTCAGGACTACTACCAGACCCTCAATACGGAGATAAGGGGCATTACAGGGACAGAGATCTTTTATGTAGGACTCAAGAGTAATGTCAATAGGGTCAAGTCAATGGAAGGCATTGACATCTGCTGGGTGGAGGAAGCCGAGAAGGTTTCAGAGAACTCCTGGCAGGTCCTCATTCCAACCATCCGTAAGGAAGGTTCCGAGATATGGATATCCTTCAACCCACACCAAGAGACGGACCCCACCTACAAGAGGTTCAAGACGAGCCCTCCGCCCGAGTTCTTATCCAGCGGCAAGCGTTACTGCTTCATAAAAGAGACTGGCTGGAGGGATAACCCCTGGCTTCCAGAAGAGCTGGAGTTGGAGAAGGACTATCTGGCTCGAGTCGACAGGGATGCCTACGACCATGTGTGGGGAGGGCAAGTTCAGCGTAAGTCCAACTCCCAAGTCATGCATGACAAGTGCATTATGGACGCCTTCATTCCTGACCTGACCCTTTGCGATTGTGGTCATAAGATTGATAAGCACTCACTGCCCTCTGGGCAGGAGGTCCCCTGCCGGGCATGTGGCTGTAGAGAGTTTAAGCTTGCTTGGAAGGGCCCTTACTATGGGGCAGACTGGGGCTTTGCGTCTGATCCAGTGGTACTAATAAAGAATTGGATCTATGGGAGAAAGCTCTATGTTGAAGAAGAGTTCTGGAAGGTGGGGGTGGAGCTTGACCAACTGCCTGCGGCCTTCGACACCATCACAGGGGCCAGGGAGCATACCATACGGGCAGACAACTCCAGACCCGAAACGATCTCCTATCTCAAGAACCATAAAGAAAACCCTTACCCGAAAATCATCGCGGCAGAAAAGGGGCCGGGTAGCATAGAGGATGGCATCTCCTACCTGAGGGCCTTCGAGCAGATAGTCATTCACCCCAGGTGTGTTCATACGGATGAGGAGTCCAGGACCTATAAGCACAAGGTCGACCCCTTGACCGGAGATGTGCTGCCAGATATCATCGACAAGAACAACCACTGCTGGGACTCCATTAGATATAGTCAGGAGCCGATGATCAAGAGGCGTCAGATGCCCGGACTGTTTTTCGTTGGGACAGACGAGAGGGGGAAGGTCAAACATCCAGATGACCGACATCAGACTACACTCAGGAGCATGGGTGGGTTGGTGGACGCCAGGGCAGAGGCGTGGTTCAGAGGAGATTGACAGAGCATGGGCAAAGATAGCAAGTAGATGAGGAGGATAATCAAATGACACTACTCAACAAGGATGGTTTAAAGGTTAAGTTTGCGAAAGACCTGCTTGAGGACCTCACCCTCATGGACTCTCAGGTCAAGGCGCTGAACGACGAGCTGACGCTCGAAGACGGCTACGCAGTGGACCCGTCCTTCGTGACGAACTACGAGAATGCCCTGTTGGCCGTTGCCCTGATCTTGGGGAACGAGAAGTCGAGGCTTGAGGCCGTGGCCGTGGCGCTTCACACTAAGTGATTGCATTGATCAAGGGAGATTGAGAAAGATGAGCAAAGATAGTAAGATGATGAGAAAGGAGCTGCGGCGGTTCACTAAAGGTAGGGTGGCTGAGCTGAACCCCAGGGATGTCGTGAGAGCTTTCATCGACGAGTGCATGAGCAGAACGCTATGGCAGAGATTGAGGTTGGGACTCGGATTGGTGATGAAGTCGTGGAAGATCTTGCCGGTGCACGTGACCGTCGACGAGGTGAGGAAAGAAAAGGGTCCGCATCCAGCAGTTGCGGCGGAGACAGGGACAGAAGCGAAATGAAGAGAGAACGCCTCAACAGACTGATCCTCCGTTCCAGAGACGCATGGCTCCCGAAGCAGGTGCCGGCAGAAAGGAAGAGTATAGGCTTCGTCGACACCAACCTGGGGCTCGACCACGCACTGGCGTGCGTCGGCAGCGGACTCAGAGTCGTCTACTACATAGCCTCCGGTGGAGCTTACCCGTACCTAAAGGATGAGAGATCTGGAGATGGCTTCCCAGGGATCGAGAAGGTCGAGTGTCTGGCGGATGCCACGGCCTGCGATGTCGTGGCCTTCATGGACTGTTACTTTGGTCGAGATGCGGATGATTTGAGGAAGGCCGGCCGAGACGTCTACGGGCCGTCCCAGTGGTGGACCGAGATTGAGAACGACAGGCGCAAGGGATGGCTCAGGCTTCAGGAGATGGGCGTTGGTGTGCCGGACGGTGTGATCGTCAAGGGTCTGAAGGAGCTGTTGAGATACATCAGAAGCAACCAGGGAGTGAAAGAGTGCACGCTGTCAGAAATCTCGATGAGCGGGCAGGGGACCATCAAGCTTGTCCTCTCCCCTTATAGCAACGAGTGTCTCTATGAAGGGAAAGACGGGAGGCCGTACATCAAACAGGATCATCCCGACGTCCGAGTCTTCTACATCAAGACCTCCAAGTACCGAGGCTCCAAGGAGACGGGAGGCAGCGTGGCTAACTGGGTCGAGGCTCTGGTCAGTGTGACCCAGGGAGGTTTCGGTCCGTATCTGACCGACATGGAGTTCCTGGTGCAGTCGCAGTGTCCTGGGAAAGAGTTTGGTGTGGACGCATACGTCAACGGCAGGGAGATCCTCAGACCCTATCTCTTCACCACAGAGGAGAAGGGCTCGGGCACCGTGGGCAAGTGGGTGGAGTCTGGACCACTGGATGACCTACTCTTTAAGAAAGTATTGCCGTCATTAATAAAGACAGACTACCGGGGGATGATATGCTTCGAGTTCTTTATTGACGCGAAGGGAAGGCTGAGAGTGCACGACCCCTGCGCTCGGAACTCTTACCCCTGCTCAGCCATCCAGGCCCATGAGGTCAAGAACGAGCCGGAGGTCATGGTGGCAGTGGCCAGTGGGAAGAGCATCGGGCTTGAGGTCGGAGATCCCTACGTCACCCAGATTGGCCTCTACACTGACGAGAAGGACACGTGGCGGCCCATAAGGTTCCCCGAAGAGGTGAGAGAGAACGTAGGCTTCAGGAGGGTCGTGATCCGAGACAAGGAGTATTACTACTGCCCTGGAGACTTTGTGGTGGCCACGGCTATGGGCTCAGGCCCGACGCCTGAGGCTGCAATAGATAAGGCCAACGCTGTCGTGAAGCAGATCGAGTGCTCCAACAGCGCATACCCGGGTGGGTTCAAGGAAGACGTGCTCAAGAAGATCGAGACCCTGAACTCCTGGCCGACGGATCTGAAGTTTTGAGTGGGAGCAGGAGATGAAAGAGATCAGTTGTCCGAAGTGTGGACGGAGTAGCAATTTGTTTGGGGTATATCTCGGAGGTGGAAAGGTCAGGTGTCTGGGGTTCGGGTGCGGCGCAGTCTACAGAGTGAGGTCGAGAATGCCCAACATTGTTGCTGACGTGCCTGCGGGCAATATATTCTTGGGAGAGAAGACCAAGGAAGTGCTGAGAGAAATGAAGTTCTGGATTGGAGTGGACAGGTTCGACAGAGAGCTTGCCAGAGTCCAGGTGAGAGACTTCGTTGAATCATTTAACACAGAGATGTGCAGAGCCATTCGCAGGAGGACGAGATGAGAGATAAGCTTAATGTCATTTGGACATTAATCGGAATTGTGGTGATCGTGGGGGGATTTTTCGCTTACCTCGAAACTCACTACGCTCACGCCTCCAGCATTGCCGCACAGTTTGAGGCACTTCAAAAACAGACTGACAAAATTAACGACAAGGTCGACCTGGGTGCCTCCATCTTGGAACGAGACTACCTGCAGAGACAGATCGATGACCTGAAGAAGAAGTGGGAAGGCAAGAAGATGACCGATGAGGCCAAAGAGTTGCTCAAGGGTTATGAGGAAAGACTGAAGCAGAAGCAGGAAGAGATCGGTGACTTGAAAGCGAAGATGAAGCAGAAGTGAAAGCGGGAGTGAGACTTCGTATGAGGTTTATCTTCACCGACAGGGATCAGTATTTCAAAGACCAGTATCAGGAAGCCTGGCTCTCAGAGGAAACTGGCTGGTGGACTCCAGAAGGGGACATCTACATCTGGACTCCAGGACAGGAGAGGTTGAAACAGATTGGGGTGGCGGTACATGAAGGAACATGAAGGATTTGAGTGGCTGGTGACGCACAGGATCTTCGGCGGGCTCAAGGACAGGCACAAGACCCTGTTCAAGTTCATCGCCGACACCAGCCATAACATAGCTAACGTCCTGGAGTTTATAGTGAGCTCAGGTCGAGCAGATCAGTACTGGGGGAAGCAGAATTGGTATGGTGGAAAAAAGATCAAGGCATGGCTCAAAGAAAACAATCTGGATGAGAGAGATGCCGTCATCGGTATAGGGTTGCTGATGATTGGCGCAGGATGCTGGTTCATATACTTTCCAGTGGCCCTCATTGCGGTGGGCGTTGGACTATTCGGACTGGGCACCGGAATAATAAAGATAAAGTGAGGAGACTATGGGATTCTTCGAGTCACTCCAGCAGAGCAAGCAGCAGAAGCCAGATGGGCCAGCAACACCCATCGTTAGCTCATTCTACACTGCTCCACAGGCCATAGCAGCCGAGAAACCTTACTACGCCTTAGTCCAGGCTTATAAGTCCTGGGTCTATACCTGCATCGACAAGATTGCCAAGGCGGTGGCCATGATCCCGCTCAACCTCTACATCTACCGTAACCTAAGCACAGGCAGAAAGGTGACCGACCTCCAGTGGAGGAGTGAGTACAAATCTATAAAGACCAAGGGGAAGAGGGAGTACTTCCTCAAGCAGATTGGGGTGAAGAAAGAGCAGGTGCTTGACCACCCCTTCCTCTCTCTGATTAGCCATCCTAATCCCCTCATGACCCGGTTTATGCTCTGGTACGAGACGATGGTCAGGCTGGAGTTAGGAGGCATGTGTGGATGGCTCCAGGTCAAGAATGCTCTGAACACACCCTCCGAGATCTGGCCCTTGCCCTTGACACAGTTTGCCAATCTGAGACCAAAGGTCAGCCCATCACTTAGGCTCGAGTATTGGGATTATCAGGATGGTGACGTGAGGCAGAGGTTTAGACCAGATGAAGTCCTCTTATATAAGTATCCGCACCCGGCCTCACCCTTCCAAGCCATGTCGCCTCTGATGGCTCAGACCTACCCCTATGATATCGATCTGTTTTTGATGCAGCAACAACGGGCGCTGTTCAAGAACATGGGGATCCCGGGAATCACGCTTGAGACAAATACAGAACTCGACAAGGATCAGGTCAAAGAGATCAGGGAACAGTTGCTGTTCGAGTTTGGCAACGCCATGACAGCAGGCCTCCCGATGATTTTACACTCTGGCCTCAAGCAGGGCCAGAAGGCCATGATGGCCAGCAGCCGTGAGTCAATGCTCAATGAGGTGCAGCAGTTCGTCCGAGAGAAATTAATCACCGCCTTCGACCTCTCGCCCTCCAAGATCGGCCTGCATGAGAAAGATAACCGAGCGACGGCTGAGGTGGCGGACTGGACGTTCATCAAGGAGTGTCTCAACCCAAAGTGCATGCTGATGGAAGAGGTGATTGAAACGTTTGCCCTCCCCCAGTATGATGATGGCCTCACATGCGATTTTGACCTTCCTGATTATCCCGACAATGAATTCAACCTCAAGGAGAGGGAGGTAAATCTCAAGATGGGCTATCATTCGATCAACCAGGAGCTTGAGAAAGAAGGGGAGCCGCCTGTTCCATGGGGTGAGAAGCCGTGGATGCCATTTAATTATGTGCAATTAGGAGGAACCGTTATTCCTCCGACTCCAGCGGGTGGGGGAACAGACGGGGGCAAGAGAACCAAATTCCTAAAGCTCATGAACCGAGCCTTCTGGACCGAAGAGAAGAAGGAGCTCTATTGGAAGCTCTTCGTCAGGACTGCTGATAACTATCAGCCCCTGATTGAGGGACCGATGAAGAAGTATTTCAGTGGCCTCAAGGAGGAGGTTATCAACCGACTTCATAAGGAAGGAAACAAGGCTCTGAACGTTCGGAGCATTAATATCAATAAAAAGGATGAGGCCAAAAAGCTTGTTAAAAGAACTGAGCCGGCGGTCAGGCAGATAGTAGAGGATGCGGGTCAACACCGTATAAAAGATCTTCTTGAAACCGTAAAGCTCCAGACTCAGTTTGAGTGGAATGCCAGAGTGACGGGATGGCTTGGCAGCCGCATGAAGCAATTCTCAGATCAAGTGTCGGGAACTACCTTCGATGAGATTGAGAGCATATTGAAAGAAGGGTTTGCGGCGGAGGCTACCATCGCTGAGATGGCAGAGACCTTGAGATCGAAGTTTGACTCCTGGGAGGAGTACAGAGCCGCCAACATAGCTCGTACCGAAACAATCTCTGCCATGAACGCGGGCGACATTGAGGGCGTCCGGCAGTCAGGGCTTGAAGATGCTCTGCTCAAGTGTTGGCTGTCCTCTCGGGATGCCGCTGTTCGGGAGACTCACCAGCAAGCGGATGATGAGTACCAGGACGGGATTCCAATAGATGAAGATTTTATTGTTGGCGCCGATTCAATGGATGCCCCTGGGGAGGGGACAGATCCAGCGGAGGTCTGTAACTGCCGGTGCACGCTCTATTACATAGAAGCCGAAGGAGGAGGATGATATGCCAGTCGCACTGTGGGGATATCTTGAGTCCGATGAGAGCGGTGAGATCACAAAAATCTATCTGGCAGATGGAACACCCTGGGGTGAGGCCAGATTCAATGCAGTATTGAATCGAACCGACATCTATCAATATTAGGAGATTCAGATGCCTGAGAAGTTGGTAGGATGGGTAGACAACCTTACGGGTAATAAATCCAGAATCAGTCTGGACAGCAGTCTTACACGTAAGACCATCGGGATAAATGAAGTGGTAAACGGTGTGTTGAGGCCGTCGAGTCCTCCAGACCCTGCTTACCTTCCAGACATTTACTATTCAGAGGATTGGTATTTGGTGGGAGCGGTTGTCGGATGGGACATGTTTGTTATTGAGTTAAGCCCCGATTTTCAGACTTGGGTGGAAGTTCTTGATGCTACCAATTTGCTATGGCCTCTTTTTGCGGGGCAGGTGCAGATAACATTTAAGCCACAGGCAGGAATAAACTACGTGATTAGAGCGAGCACCTATGCTGAAAAGAAAGTTGGTGCTTATACGTTGCAGACAATATCATAAATGTGAAGGAACCTTAAAAGGAGAGAGAGATGAACCCAAAATTGGAACACAAAGTTTTCTCAGCAGAGGTCAAGGAGTTCGACGATGAGAACCTGTCAGTGACACATTTTATCTCCACCGAGCGGAGAGACAGGGGTGGGGATTCCATGAAGGCCGATGGCATGAAGATCCGGGGCAAGGTCGTCGTGCTCCTGGCTCATGGGTTTTCTAACATGGGTCAAGAGCCTATTGCAAAGCCCCTGAAGATATGGCCAGATACTTTTAAAGGATCTCCGGGCATATGTGCAATGACCCAATTTTATGACGGCTCACACCTCAATCCTCCTGATAATACAGGACGAAGGCTCTACGATAAAACCAAGAATGGCTACATGCCTAACTGGTCTATCGGATGGATACCCATCAAGTGGGAAGACATACAAGGGCCTCATGGAGAATATTATAGGGATGTCCTTGAGTGGGAACTTCTGGAATATTCCCCAGTGGGTGTGCCCATGAACCCGGACTGTCAGACCGCAGATAAGTCCGGCAAGTGCAATGTGGACAAGTGCGGCACTTGTCAGAAGGAAGCCTGGTTCAAAGTCCTCCCCACCGGCACAGACGTTCACAGAGAGGAATTCAAACATTACAGATCTCCTGATGGAAAGTCTCTTAGTGATACAGACCAGGGTAGTCGAGAAGAGCTTGAAAAGAAGTTTGGAGATCTCTGCCAGTACAAAGACGGTCTGCTCTGCGACATGGAGGGCAAGCCCTACCCGAATGAGCACGCATGCCGCATTAATGACCCCAAGAAGTATGACCGCATCAGACGGAATAATGATAAGTTTGGAAAGGGCATTCATGCTCTCTGGGGGATCAAAGAAGGAGATCCGGTCGAGCTCCAGGCCATTCGGTTCTCCAAGAGCAAGTTCACACCGGCAGAGGCCCGCAAATGGTGCAAGGATCACGAGTACAAGTGCAAGCCCTTTGAACCCGCCAGTGAGAAATGTGCGACGTGTGGGGCAGAGATGATCTGGAAATGGTTTCTTGAGGACGAGGAAGACGGTATTTACTCTTGCGAGACCTGCAAGGAGATCAAGGCAAAAAAGAACGAGTGCAAGTGCGACAACGAGAAGTGCGGTCACACGGTCGCGTGGGATAACAACTGCCACGGGATGAAGTGCCTCAAGTGCGGCAAGGGGACGATGAGAAAGGTGAAGAAGACGAAGAAAGATCTTGAGGATGTGGAAGGATCGAAAGGTGTTATCCCGTACAAGAAGACCCCTTCTGCTAAGGATGATGAGCCTTGGAACTTGAGAGAAGAGAGAGGTAAGGCATCGCTCGACGACCTGAGAGAGATGGCGGTTTGGGTCGATGAGAAGCATCCCAAGTCTAAAGGCTCGTACAAGGGGATTCACCACAAGGCTGGTGGAGATCATCCTGTCGTAAAGAAAGCCGTCAGGGCGCTTGCATCCAACCTCCTGAACTCCAGGGGGGGCATTCACATTCCGACGGTCGATCTGAAAAAAGCGAGGGAGCATTGTGCCTCCCATTACGAAGATTTGGGGATGGGGGAAGTGCCGTGGAAGGGCAAAAAGGGAGAAGAGTTTATTGAGTGGGTAACCACCAGCCTTGACCTCAGCGGAATTTCTCTTAGATCACTTACCGAGGAAGATAATAAAAAGATTTTTGAGAAAGCCAAAGAGCTTGTCCCTGATCTCGCCGAATTCTTCAGCCCGGAGTATAAGCAGGATGATTGGGGGTATGGAGACGGTGGAGATGGTAATGGTGGAGATGATGCCGAGCCGAACACCACCGAAAGCGAGACAGTGGTCATTGAGATGGTAGATGGCCAGGAGATCCGTGACCGTATGGATAACCTGGGCATTGAGTACACGATGGGCGGTCATCACTACGTTTATCCTGACCTGGTTCCAGAAGAGAATAAAATCATCGTCGACGCTCGGATGAGTGATGAAGATATCATTGCTACCAAATGTCATGAGTTCATTGAGCGCCAGCTCATGAAGTATTACGGTTTCCCCTATAACGATGCCCATGAGATCGCCAATATAGGGGAGGAAGGGGTTCGCCACATTTTAAAGGATTGTGAGGACGGCGGACACGGCGGGGTGTTGGGAGATGGTCGCAATCACGATTCTGAACACAGAGGCAATCATCACCACGACCATGGGAGGACGGTAGATCATACGTGGGAGCAGCTTGCGTTCAGTGCCGTCGGAGTAAAGGTGATAGATGAGACCAGGGAGCAAGCCTATATGGAACTGAAAGCTGCGATTAAAGAGATTGCCGAGAAGTACGGCCTTGAGATTGGCGAGCCAAGAGAAGGTGATTATGGTGACATAAAAGATGAAGAGCTGGATTCCTTCATCGACTTCATAAAGACCATGAAGGAGAAGTTCAATTCGGTAGAAGCGACTCTCAGAAGTTTGCATGGTATGATAGTTGGAATTCATGAGAAAGTTGCCAAGCCGCCCACGAGCGATCCTCCTCCGATCAAAGACAAGACCATCCAAGATCCGCAGAAGATAGTTGCGATTAATGGCGGAGATGAGGAGAAGAGAATGCTCTTCGAGATCTCAAAGCAACTGTCGAAGGAGCTCAGCAACCTGATGACCCAGTATGAAGAAAATGCCCGGAAGCTCATCAGGTCTGAGATCAATAAAGCTAAAGGGAGGGTAGAATAAAGATCCTAACCCGAATAGACGGGATCATCCCAATAGGGATTAACAGGTCGGGTGAAAATAAAAGTTAACAAAGATTCCACCCTGAACAGACGGAATCGTCCCAATAGGGATTAGCAGGACAGGGAAAATAAAAACTAAAAAAGGAGGAAACACGCTATGGATCCCATAGAAGTTGATGTCAAGAAAAAAGAAGATGGCTCGTTGTATTTCGACGTGGCCAAGATCATGGAGCACATGCAGGCAGGCACCCTCGGCGTTATCAGGCAGGAGATGAAGACTCTTTTGCAAGCCGAGGTGAAAACTATTTTCGACAATAGCGATGGACGCATTCTCGACAAGGAAGGGAAGTCTGTCGTCGACACGGGTTACTTTAGTAAGAACTATGCGGCTGGCAGGCAGGGCCGAGGGGTGATGGATGGAGGGCAGTTGGCTTCCTACTTATCCGCAAGCGGTGGTCCCTGGCTGAAGCTCTCACCGGCTATGGAAAAGTTTGCAGAGTTGGTTCGGCTGAGATTCGATGCTAATCAAATTGTCGCCAAGGGGATCAGCATGAGTGGTTATAACAAGGAGATGCTTGATTGGAATAAGAAGGCTGCACTCACTGGAACCTTGACAGAAGCCGATGTAGGTGCAATTGTTCCAATCGAGTTCCTCGCGACTGTTATCGAGTTTGCGATTGAGCAGAGCAAGATATTACCAAAGCTCTGGAGGATTCCATTGGGAACTTTCGAGACAAGAATCCCTCAACTCGCACAGTCTGCTGGTTCTTATTTCGGTGGGATTTTGCTCTATCACCCGGAAGAAGCTTTCGAGAAGACGACCACAAAACCGGCTTTCATTTACAAGGTCCTGAAGCCAAAAAAGTTGATCGGCTTGATTCCAATCTCCGATGAGTTGGTTATGGACAGTGCGATCAACATCATTAACTATCTAACGGGCCTCTTCACCAGGGCCTTCCAGTATGCGTCGGAAGGTGAAGTGATTTCTGGTACAGGGTTGTTAGGCCAGATGCTGGGCATCACCACCGATCCTCTTATCAACGTAGTGCCCAGGCAGACAGCAGGTACAGTTAAGAGAGACGATGTGATCAATCTTGAGTCTGCCTTGGATGAGAATTTTCAGGATCTTAACTATCTGACGAGAAGGAGCACTCTCAACACTCTCCGCAGAGAGAAGAATGTTGTCGGCACCCCGTTCTACTATGATACTATGGAGTCTGGTCTTGAAAGGGGTGTTGGCCCTCAGCTCAATGGGTATCCGGTGCTTAAGACTCGGAATGTGCCAGCTACAGGGCAGAGAGGGGATATCATCTGCGGTGAGCTCGGATATTACCTCTGGGGTATTCGCCAGGACATGACCATTGACATGTCAGCCGAGCGCTATTTCGAGTATGATGTGAAGGCCATCCGCTTTGTGGTTCGTCAGGATGGGCTACCAGGAGTCTCAATAGCATTTTCGGTGCTTGAAGGTACACCGGAATCATAAGAGTATTCATCATCCAGCCTCCTTTCTGGATTGAACCGCGGCCCAGGGCAGTAGGGCAAACCGAAGACTGGGCCAATTTAAAAAGTAAGAAGGAGGGTTAGTATGGACAGGAAGATCCCAGAATCTTTAAGGGATGCCGTTTTTACAGACGACAAGAGTATGGTTCAAATTGAATATACCCTGTCTGGATACGGGGGTGCCAAGACTTGGATCGAAGTGGATCGAGCACTACTCGGTGAAGCTTATGGGAGATGGAAGATAATCAGAAGACCTCAGACGTACGACAACAAGATGATGACGGCAAAAACTCCGCCTGATTCTTTGACCAGAGATGGTTTTTTCTCCAACGGGGTATATGAAACTAAAGAGATAAAAAAAAAGAAGATAGCATGGATTCAGGATGTGGCAAGAATCGGGGGGGCGGAGATTAGCAATCTGGAAATGATTCGGGTTGGCAATGATTGTGGTTTCAATATTACTGTCATTACCCCTGAATCTCTTCATGGCAGCGATCAGCTCAAGCCCATTGATCTCATTATTTTAAATAACATCTGGCATTTTAGCCAAGAACAGATGGCTGCGATCCTCAGGGTGATTTACTCTGGCACTCCTTATGTCAAATACGAGCACGATTATCGGGAACTTCAGAGACCTGATTTTTCTAAGAAGATTTTTGGTCTATCAAAACTAAATGTCTTTCTCTCACCAAAGCATCTTAAGGATTATCAAAAGGAATTGGGGTGTGGTGGTACTTGTTTGCCCCTGGCGATTGATGTTAGTCATTTTAAGTCTATTGAGAAAGTGGAAAGAAAAAAAGATTCGGCCCTCGTCTTCAATACTCCTAACCAGAAGTTTGGGAAAAGCGGAGAGGAGTTTATCAAGAGTCATCCTCAGATGATGTTTACCATTTTATCGAATGGAGGCCCATTGATTAATGGAGGGAATATCAAACTATCTCCGCCGGTTCCTTATGGAAATTTGCCCACGGTTTACTCTGCCCATGAGTTTCTTGTTCATCTTCCTGATCGGGATTGGGCAGGGGAACGCATTATCTTTGAAGCTGCACTCTCTGGGTGTAAGGTCGTCGCCAATGATCATGTGGGGCATATGTCTTGGGGCAGGGATTTGACCGATGTCAAGGGGTTGAGCGAGTGGTTGGTCAGGGCACCTTATGAGTTTTGGAAAGAGGTGGCGAGAATTTAAGCAAATGACCATTCACATAATAGGGGATAGTCACATAAGAGCATTTTGTCAGTTGCCAAACAGAAAAGATTTACCTGAATCTGTCTTTCATAATATAGGGGCTCATACGGCTTATAAATTAGTTTCGTATGATAGGACATCAAAGTCTTATCCTAAACTTCGGGCGGTTATGAAGCTTGTCGATAAAGAGAAGGATGTTGTTATGCTTTGTCTTGGTGAGATCGATTGTAGAATTCATATATATCATCAGAGCAAAATACGGAAGGTTCATGCTTGGGATGTATTGAAAGCTACAGTCTTTAGATATTTGAGCACCGTTATTGAGTTGAGGATGGAGGGGTTTAAAGTGGGATTGATTGGGATTATCCCCGCCTCAAGGCAAGGGAACATTTACAGATACAAACATTATGGTGACGGAAAGACCAGACTTAAGATAAGTCAAGCATTCAATACCTTTATTGAAGCCTGTTGTCATGTAATAGCAGTCCCCTATTTCAATTTATTTGATCCTGACCTTATGGACCAGTCCGGCATGTTGAGGCCGGAGTTGACCTTAAAGGGCGATCTTACCCATATCGATGCTTCCAAATATCCGATCACAGAGAAGTTCGCAAAATGGATGTATGAACAATTCCCTCTTGACGGGAGAAAAAATGAAGCCAGGTAAAAGGGAGCATATCTATAAAATTATAATCGCCACGACTCGTGACGGAAAGGGTTGGAGCATCATAGGAGGAGAAACAACTATAAAAACAAAGATCAAAACACGTGCCTCTGTCTTGTTTGCAAAGGATTTTCTTAATGGAAAGAATGATTTGAATATTGCCGAGATTGGGGTCCGTAGGGGATATAATGCAGAGAATATGTTTAATGAGTTGAAGCCAAGGCTCATGGTACTCGTTGACTTTTGGGATGGCTCAATCAAGGATACTCACAGCATAAATTTTGCGGAGACCTGGCATCGGCTGCACGGCAGAAGGAATATTATTTTTGTAAAGGCAATTTCTTCTGATGCTGCAAATTTGATTGATCAGAGGATTAGCTTTGATTTTGTTTACCTCGACGCTTCTCACGACAAAAAGAATGTTCTGCAGGATATTAATTCATGGCTCCCAAAGGTAAAGGTAGGTGGAATATTGGCGGGCCATGACTACACGAATGCCGATGTTCCCGGGGTGAAGGAGGTTGTTCATGAGGTTTTCGGGGATAGGGTAAAGGTCGGTAATAATAGAGATGATGTCAATGGAGATTGGTGGATTGTTAAAGAGGCTTAAATGACTAAAGCCATTGCCCATTTTAGTAATGGAATTGGAAATTTTATTATGATGATGCCGGCACTGCAGGCCATGGCGTCGTTGTCCAGCGATAATGTGGTGGATATCATCATAGATAGCAGATGGACAGATCATCGGAAACCTGCGGTCATAGAGATTTGCAAGGCCTGGTCAGTGATCGGAAGAGTGATAAAATATCCGAGCGAGAAGTTTAACAAAAATAATTACGGTCACTGGTTCTTCACAACTCATGGAACAGCATATGATGCGCCTTCTATATTTCTCCCGAGGATGAAAAAGATTATTCCCAAGCCTCATTGGAGACCTTCTCAAGTGCATGAGGTGGATCATTATATGGATATAGCGATGGGAGCTGGATATAAAGGCTTGAAGCCAGAAGTGCAATTTCCGTTGGCTAAGAGTCCTGTTGTTAGTTTGCCCAGGCCAATTATCGGCCTATGCAATGGGTACTTTCGCACCTCCACACACTATTGGGATAAAAAGGGGTGGTATCATTTTCCAAGGTTGTCAGAAGTTTTAGCGTTATATTTTGGTGGGTCTGTTGTTGGTCTTGGCCGTGAAGGTGAACTCCCAAAGGGAACAAAACTCGCTGCAGATTATGCAGGAAAGCTTTCTATTTTGGAGACAGCCAAGGTCTTATCGCAGCTTGACTTGTTCGTCACCACTGACACAGGGCTTATGCACATGGCCGATATACTCAAGGTACCTACTATAGCGATGTTTGGGCCAACGCTTGTGACCAAGAGTGGAATCAGAGGAGAGAATTCTCATATTCTGCAGGCGGGCCTTAAATGTGCACCATGCCAGGAGGCTTCAGCATATCATATATGCAAGGTAAGCGAATGTATGAGATCCATTGGAGTAGATGATGTGATGGCTAAGGCGAGAGAAATTTTGGGAGGGAAAGCCGATGAGCGATATCATCATAGCTGGAGTTATCAAGTGGAGCGACCTCCAGGATTGGATAGAGCCGTCTCCCCTGGACTCTGATCTCGGAAAGCTAACGCTGATTGGAGAAGGGGTTATTTCCGATGCGGAGGATTACGTTCATGGAAAGATCCGGAGAGTTGAAAGTGAAGTCGCCTATCTTGATGGTGGGAAAAATTATTTGACTCTGCCCCATCTGAACGTCAGTCGTGTTTCAATCTGGGAGGATATAGACAGAGTTTTTAGAGGTTCCACCTTGCTCGATCCGAAGAGATATCAAGTCTATGGGCCAAGGGGGATTGCCAGAATTGGGAAACCTAAGAGCCATACGACAGGGGGTATTGCTTGGATGGATAGGTTCTTCTCAGATTACTATTGGGATGATTTCTGGTTTGACCGATTTTTTGAAGGGAGGCGAGAATTTATCAAAGGCAGGCTTGTGATAAAAGTTCGGTACAATGGAGGCTGGGATCAGGATACGATTGAAAGTGGGCTGAAGCTTGCCATGATAACCCAGATTGGATATCGGTACAGGAGAAGGAAAGATCCTGGCCTTTCAACGGTATCGTATCCAGATGGGTCGGTGACGAAGATGATGAACATAGACCAGTGGCTTCCAGAGGTTAAAGCTACGTTGAATAAATTTAAGAGGATATCACTAATATGAGCGGGACGTCAGATGTCGTCTATGAGGAAAAAATAAAGATAGATCAGATCGTGCCGTCGCTGGCGAAGAAGTTGGTCAGGACGTTTGATCTCGGCTCGATCTGGATGCAGAAGCTTATCAGGACGACATATATGAGCGGACCAACGGGTGCTAAGTCGGTGAGTGTCAGAACTGGGGCCCTTAGAGCATCGGTGATACCAATCAAGACTGAGATCAAGGAAGATTCTATCCAGGCTGGAGTTTCCATCGGAGGGAATGTCTTAGCAGGGGGTGGGACTCCAGCGGGTCGATATGCAGGAGTTCATGTTGGAGGTTATAGGTCTACAGTCATAACGGCAAAGAATAAGAAGTTCTTGACCATTCCGCTCCCAGCTGCGAAGACTGGAGCAGGGGTGACGAAAGGCTCTGCCATGAGTGGGGCTTTTGGAGAGACGTTCATAGCTAAGTCGAAAAAAGGAAATCTGATTATCTTTGGAAAGCTTGCTTATATCAAAGGAAAGAAAAAAGGGGAGACTCGTGGTAATATTGTTCCTCTCTTCCTTTTGAAAAGGACAGTATCTGTTCCAGCGAGAATTCATCCGAACGAAATTCTTGAAGCTTTTGGCGTAAAGTTAAAGGGGGATTTGTTAGCTCTCGGCACAGACATAGGTAAGTGAGAATGGACAAAGTAATCTTAGCGATCGGTGGTGCGGTCATTAAAACTGCCTGGGAAGAGTTGAAAGAAGTGGTCAGAGGCGGGAAAGTCGAGATCCTCATCCATAACGGGGCCTCGCTCTTTCACGATTTTCAGAGAGCAACGGATAAAATCCTTGCAGCAGCAGGGATGCATTCATACCCGTTGGATGATCTTTTAGTGAATAAAGAACTTGATGCTCCGGCAGCTTCATTAGTTTGGAAATGGATTAGAGGAAAACACGCACCAGATGGAAGTGTGACAAGAATTTGCGAAGAGATGGGAATTCAGGTTCTTTGCTTCACAGCATTGGGCTGTGATTTCTGGCAGTTGTTTGATCGGGAATGGGATGAATTTGCAAATGCGACAAGAAGAGATTTAGCCTTTCTCGCTAACCGAATGGAAAAAGGACAATTTCATTACCTCCTTCTTGGCTCAGCGGTTATTCATCCTGAAATATTTAGAACTGCGATGGTCCTTGCAAAACCAGCAATTTTTCGTGCTGATGTAGTTGATTTCCTCGATATGTACAGACCCCGGACAAGGGTTGCCCGATATGGTTCTTATTATCAAATGGACTTTAAAACCTTTTTGAGAAAATGGATAGACGAAAGTATGACCGCACCAGGATTTAATTTCCAAGAGAGGGGTAATCATTAGAGGTAAAAGATGACTAAGCCCGTGAAGACAGTTTTTATGGACTTTGTAGAGACCGTCTTAAAGACAACGATTTCATCTGACCATGATGTGCAGAGGCGACCGACTTTACCTATAGATCGGGATACCTACAAGGCTCCGTTTATTAGGTTTGCATATACCACATCAAGGAGGCGTAGGAATAATAGATTCCAGATTGTGGAGTTTGATTTACACGTTGAGGCTTCTGTTGAGAGAACTACTACAGACAGTGTAGATGTTGTTGGAGAGATTCTGCAGGCAGATATAGAAAAGGCCCTGGCAGCGCTCGCTAATTCAAGGGTGAGTGGGAAACCCCAAATGAAGATTGAATGTACGGCAGACGACATTCTTTATTTTGATGAGGAGTTGAAAACTGGTATGGCGGTCTCGGTTTATTCAGTTACGTTGATGCATGAGTACGGCGATCCGTACAAATTTTAAAAAAAGGAGGATAAAGGAATGGAACACACACCGCACGATGTTAGATTATTGTCACTTGGCAAGGGGATTTTGAAGTTTGACCGATTTGATGTTGATGGCCTTCCAACTGGGTTGGTCGATATTGGCAACGCTCCAACTTTCAATTTGACTATAACGGTTGATAAATTGGAGCACCTGAGTTCCAGGGAAGGTGTCGCTACTATGGACGATCAGGTCATTCGGTCAAGAAAGATGGAGGGCGACTTTGAGCTTGATGAGCTGGGCCGTGAAAATCTTCGTCTCTGGTTGATGGGTGAGGTCGGAAGCTGGGCTGTCAAACCGATGACAGCAGGTCAGATCCAGGGGATGATTGATTTCAAGGGAACAAGCGATGTCGGCCCCCGCTATCACTTTGAGGGTTGGGTTGTTAATCTCTTCCCAAAAGGTTCTCTTGGTTTGATTAGCACCGATTGGGGAAAAATGGGTTTTGATTTTACAATCCTTCAGGATTCGGTCGGACATCCTGCCAGCCCTTGGGGTGAATTGACCCTGATACAAGAATCATAAGATTCTGAAATTTGATCGGAGGTTTTTATGGTAACAGAAGCAAGAAAATCCGAGGCTGAAGTAATGTTTCCAGCGATCAGTCTCGATGGGTATCAGTTAAGGCCGTGGACTTGGGATCAATTGATATCTGTTTTGCCAGATGTCATGGGCGCCATGGAAAAGGTGGAGACTCTTAAGATTAATTTTAATCAGATCGAAGCAATGGCTAACGATCCAGAGCGAAAGACAGAACTGTTTAAACTTTTAGTCCCGGTCTTGATCGCGGTTGGCCCGATCGTTCCAAACATCATTGCAAAAACGATCGATGAAGATTTGGATAAAATTAAATCTTGGGATGCTTATAGAATTCTTAACATGGCTCTTGTGATAGCGGTTCAGAATGCGTCCAGAATAAAAAACTCGGTCGGCCTCGTGGCGAGTCAACTCGAGATGATCGGCCCGAGGCCTTTGCTGAAGCAATAGAGTTTCTGGTTTCAAGAGGCCATCGATTTGAGGATATCTTTAAGGTCTATACGGTTGATCAATTTTTTCTCTTCTTGGAAAAAGCAAAGATCAACCGAAATAAGGAAATCCTCGAAGGTTCTTTTGGGATGAGAGCGGCTTTGGGGGCAAATCAAAGAGAATGGAAGCAATATATTGATTCTTTGATGCCACGGCCTGAGAAAGCAAAAGTTTCATCAAAGGTAGAATACCTACAATTTAGGAGGTTAATGTCACATGGCTGATACCGAACTTGGTACGTTGATCCTGAGATTGAAAGCCGACATTACGGATTTGAAAAAGGGGCTTAAAGATGCCGAGAATACCATCAAGGGATCTACCGATAGCCAAAAGAAAGGTGCTGATACACTCGGACAATCGATCGCAGGAATAAAGACACAATACCTGGCCTTTGCAGCCGCAGCGGTTGCAGTTGCCATGACGATAAGAAAGGCTTTTGATTGGGCAGAACTTGGGGCAAGGGCGGAGGCTGTTCAAGAATCTTTTGATGCCATCACCAAGGGGGTTGGAGTTAATGGAGAACAGCTTAAAACTCAGATCAAATCTGCCGCGGGAGTTTACATCGATGAAACTGAATTTATGATTATGGCGAATAAGCTTCTCGCCGAGGGCATTTCTGCAACCGATATCCCAAAATTATTTGAAGCCGCCCGAGTCGCTGCTCGGTTAATGGGAACGGATGTTAATGAAGCAATGACGTTGGTGACACGGGCGGTTCTTACCTTTCAAACCAGGGGTTTATTCAGGCAAGCCTTCCCGATGGAATCAACAAAGGTTTTTAAAGATTATGCTGATGCTATTGGGTTGGATGCAGATATGCTGAGCACCTTTGGTAAGCAGCAGGCCATGGTAAATGAAATCTTGAGACAATCGGCTGAGAAAATGCAGGTGCTTGGTGGTCCAGGGGGGTTGGTTAGAAATCATTATGAGAATTTACAATTATTAAGTTCGGCTTACATGGAAGCCAAGGAGATGATCGGTAAGTTTATTGTTGATGGGGTCATGTGGCTTTCAGATGCGTTAGGAAATGTTATTGGGATTGTTGAAACGGTCTATGAAAAAATTACCTCTATTCCTAAGGCAATTAAGGGAATCATTACCAGTGCCTCAGAACTTCTCGGAATAACCTCAAAGGCTCCTCCTCCGTTGGAACTTGCAGCTGGTCATGGTCCTGCAGCACCTCCTGAACTTGAACTTGCAGCTTCTCATGGTCCCGCAGTCAAAGCACAGCAAGATAAAGATGTAGCGGATCGAGACAAGCTTAATAAAGAAATAAAGAAAAATCAGCTTGACGCTGAAAAGGCCCGTGTTGATGCGGAAGGACAAATCAGGATTTATGGCCTTGAAGTTCAGCATAATCGTGCCTTGACTGAGGCGAATAGATTAGGTCAGGATACCTTAGATATTGACCAAAAATTCGCCAGAGATAAGGCTGCGATGGAGCTTAAAAATACAATTGATAGTTTAGAGGCGCAGAGAAATGCTGAAATTACAGCCGCCATCGCGGCGGGGAAAACTGAAAGCGGTCAAAAAGAAGCTATCAATGCAAAAATAAATGCAGCCGAAAAATCTGCAAGAGCAAAGTTTCGAGAAGAAGTAACCAAACTCGACTTGGATGAAACGAAAAAGGGAATCGAGGAAAAACTTGCCATTGATGAGGCGGCCACGAAAACCGAAATGTCTAACCAGCAGGCCATCCTTGACCAGGCTCAAGATTATTACGACAGGCTTTTAATCTCTGCTAAGAACTTTTATAAGATCAAGGAAGATATCATGATGTCAACTGGGACATCCGAGATCAAAATGCTCCAGGAGAGGTTGGATCTCGAAACTGATGAGGGAAAGAAAGCCGGTCTTCGGGCGGAGATTGCAGATAAAGTAAATAAGCTTGAGAAAGATCTTACCACCAACACACGGGATACCTATAAAGCACTTCAGGCTGAGGCTGATCTTCATAGTCAAATTTTGCAAACGGATACCAGCCGACAGAACGTGATGATCGACATGGCTCGGGAAAAATTTGAGATAACCGAGGCCGATGCTTTAACGAAAAGAATTCAACTTCAAAAAGATCTCCTTTCAGCATTGCAAGCTCAATTAGATCTTACCAATAAAATTGAAGATCCAAAAAAATACGCAGACATCCAGCTTGCGATGGCTCAGGTCAATGCTCAAATCCAGACGATGAATATCCAGCTTACCGAACAGGTGGGAACATTTGCCCAGCTTAGTGATTTGGGAATGAAGCGATATGCAGACAGTCTTCAAAAGAATCTGATCAACACGACCGAAAATCTGGTTCCTAACGCCTTTGACGCCGCCGGAAATTCTGTTAAGGGATTTATAAATAACCTGGTTGATGGGACAATGTCGGCAAGCGAGGCCTTAAAGGAGATGGGTAATAGTTTTGCAAAGAGTGTATTGAACATGATAGTTGATATTGGGCTTCTTATCGCAAAGATGGAGATCTTAAAAGCTCTTGGTTACGGGGAGGGAGCCACATCCGGTACGAGTGGAGGTAGTTTAGGTGGAATGGGGGGTGGTGGTGGATTGGGTGGTATCCTTAACATTGTTGTGGGGCTTATTGGTAGCATATTCCAGAGTGGTGGCCCAGTGACTGGCCCTTCTGGCACTGATAGAGTTCCGATTAGAGCTACAGCAGGAGAATTTGTTATTCGGCAATCGGCGGTCAAAAAGTATGGTTCTGGGTTTATGGCAATGATCAATGAAGGGATGCTTGATGTTTCAAAATTAGTGGGAATGCCTTCCCAACCGCAACCCACCTTAGCTTTTGCTGGTGGGGGTCAAGTCACCTCTCAACCTGCTCAAACGATGAAAAATGAAATTACCCTCATCAATGTTGTCGATTCGAGAGACATGGATAAATGGGCCGCATCGGCGGCAGGTCAAAATTCAATTATCAATGTTCTTAGCTCACGATTGACCACCGTGAAAAAGATTGTGAGGTGATTTTTGAATATCGTCAGCGATTACATTCTGCTTAAGCCGAATTTAAGTACTGATATGGGGGGTTCTCTTTTTTATAGAAGAAAATGGCAGACAAATATTCAGACTGGATTAAAGGGAGGCGAGCAAAGATCAGCGCTCTTTACTTGGCCAAGAAGATCATTGTCCTATTCACTCCTTCCGCTTAGTTATTCTAAAATCTCAGCTCTTAAAAGAGTGCTTTATAAAAATATGCATAATCTGTTGGGGATTCCCTTTTGGCAGGATGAAACCATTTTATCCTCTCCGGCCGCTTCGGGCCAAAAGATTTTAAATGTTCAGTCGACCGTGAATCGAAATTTTGAAGTGGGTGGCCTTTGCGCTCTTATCGCTTCAGAGGTTAGTTTTGAAGATGGAATTATCGATGTCCTCTCGGATACCCAAATTACTTTGCATAGCAATTTGGCTCATAATTGGCCTACGGGGACAGAAGTTTACCCGGTCATGATCGGTCGAGTTCAATCAACCCAAGAAATTGACATGATTACCTCTATCTATGGAAAAATGTCTGCTGCCGCCGATGAAGATTATTATAGCGGGATTGTAAGGCACATTGGTGATGATGAATCTTTCCCGATTTATAAGGGATCTCCGGTTTTTAACTGCAGGCCTAATTGGAATACTGATGTCAATAAATTTACCTATAAGCTTTATCACCCTTATGACAGGATTGCCTTTTTGGGGAAAACATTCTCGATGACTCATTACGATGAGACCGCCGTCGGCTTAACAGTACCCTATACCGAATTTAGCAGGGCATCGATTAATAAAATCGTTGATTTCTTCGATAGCCGAAAAGGAAGGTGGGGAAATTTCTGGTTGCCTACCTGGCAAACCGATATGGTTATCACGGCACCCTTTTCGGCAACCGATAATGTCCTTCATATTCGCTCGATGGATTTCTCTTCTTATTGGCTCGGTGGTCAAATGGGATTGTATGTGATCATCTTTTGGCCTGACTGGACGTTTGCCTGCGGAAAGATCATCAATGCTACCCCTACGACCATCACCTTAGAATCGGTGGTCGGGAAATCATGTACCCTTAATCAACTTTACAATCTCTTCTCTTGTTTTCTTTTATGCTCAAGGTTTGATCAAGATGAGATCGAAGTCGAATATGTGACCTCTGAAATTGGAAATATCAATCTTTCTTGCCGGGCTTTATTTGATGAAGTATCGGAGATGGAGTCGTGAAGGATGTCACCGAAGAATATATAGATAAGGAGAAAGCGGCCAGAAGAAAGCCTGTCGAACTTTATCATATTTGGGCAGGTGCTGGAGATCAGTTGAATGTTAACGCTTGGTACTATACGAGCGGTGATGTTACTGTGTCATTTGGAACTCCACCCCACGATTATATTCCTGCTGCGTTGAAGCGCAGCCTGGTTCAATACGATGCCTCGATGGAAGTTACGAAGATGACTTTGCAGGCTGCCTACGTCGAAGATCCTGCCCTTGCATTTATCAGCATCAACCCGGTTGAGATCATTTGGATTGAGGCGATGAGGCTTCACAGGGATCAAGTGCCACTTGAGGCGGATGTGATCTTTGTTGGGCAGATCAAGAATGTTTCATTCAAGGGAGCAGCGGCGAATGCCGAGTGCGTCGGCTTTGAGCATTTTCTTTCGATGCCTATTCCCCGCTATCGGTATCAGTTGACCTGTAACTGGATGCTTTTTGAATTTAATTGTACCTTGATCAAAGATGATTATAAAGTTGAAACGATTGTGACAGTTGATGCGACAGGGACTATTTTAACCAGTACCGTTTTCTCTACATTCGACGATGGGTATTTTATTTTTGGGACTGTTGAATTTGGAGATAATGCCCGAGCGATCGTCGAGCACGTTGGGAGCGTAATCACGATTAACTTTAAAATCAAAACCCTTGTTAGTGGAAACACTATTAAAGCTTATCCTGGGTGCGATGGCCGGATCACAACTTGTCGGGATAAATTTAATAATCTTTTAAACTTTTTGGGGTTTCCTTTTATCCCTGAAGAGAATCCAGGATTAAGGGGTTATTAATGAAATATTATTTTGAAGATGTTGAGCAGCAGGATAAACTCAGAAGGATTCTTGAAGAGTGGATTGGGACGCCACACCGTCACCACTGTGGGGTGAAGGGGTTGGGAACTGATTGCATTTATTTTGTCGCCCGGGTTCTTGAGGAGATAGGGATATTAAAATGGCGAAAGGATTTAGTGCCTGATTATCCACCTGATTGGCACATGCACAACACGAGAGAGTTGTTAAAGGAGCATCTTGAAAAAGAGATTCGAGGCGAATGGGTTGACTTAAATGTCTTGACCAATGGCGACATAACCCTTAGTTATTTTGGAAAAGCCTCGTCTCATGCGGGGATTTACATGGACGGGTTCATTTACCAGTCCTTGGATCATATTGGAGTTAGAAAGATTGGCGCAAGTGATCGATGGATAAAAAAGAATATGAGATTTGCATATAGGATTTTAATATGAGCACAGGTGGAGCGATCGGTGGAATATTGGGTGCAATAATTGGTGCGCTCTTTGCTTATTTTACTGGGGGGCTTAGCATTGTAGCGGGTGCACTTATTGGGGGTTCGATCGGTTATACGGTTGGCACCATCATTGATCCTCAAAGGCCAGACGTGAGAACCGCTGGCGTTCCAGTTCAGGCCCTTCAATTTATGTCAAATACAATAGGAGATCCGCTTCCCGATCTCTTGGGGACAGGAAAGATCATTGGCCACCTGCTTTGTTTTGGAAAAGAAAGAACTGTGGCAACCTGGCAAAGGACTGGGGGGAAAGGTGGTTCAGGGAGTGGCAGGCAGTTCGCCGGTTATAATTATTATGCCTCTTGGGCCGTAGGAATTTGTTTGGGGCCAATTGATTCACTCTATACTATCTTCAGAGATTCAGAGGAAATTGTCTGGAAAGGTGAGGCCATTCGTCCTGTCTCTGGTGGAAAGCAAACGATTGTTCTACCAACGATGGGGTCAGTTGATTTTTATTTTGGAACAAATGATCATGCCCTTAACCCTCGTATCGCTGAAACATTGCAAGCAGCCAGTCATTTAACCCAAGCCGCTGAAATTACGGCAGGAGATACTGTCATTACTCTTGCTAATAGTGACTTTTTTAATGCTGGTGATCGCATCCTTATCTCTGGGACGGCTGTTGAGACAGGACTGCAGGCAGAAGAAAATCATATCATTCAATCAATTACTGGTTTTGATGCTACCCTTACCACTCCGGTGTATTATTCTTATCTTAACCCGACAGTTTATAATTATAGCTCAGTCGGTGAGGTGACTACCTCGATCAATTATCCGTTTCGGCGCTTGGCTTTTGCTTTTTTTGATGACTGTTTGCTTGGAGCGTCGAATCGAATTCCGAGCATGCAGTTCGTTATCCACAAATCTCCAGTCCTTGCCTTTTCACCCTTTAATCAGATTCAGACCTTTGATTATAACCCGGCTCATGCCATGTGGTATATTTTAAAGAGCATGACCGGATTTCCAGAGCAATGGCTCGATTCAATTGATTTTGCAGATTTAGCGGAAAAACTTGCCCTTGAAAATAGGGGGATTAGCCTTTTGATCGATTCACTTCAAGCTTGCCTTAATTATATTGAAAACATCAATACCCATATCGACGGCATCTTACGATATGGTTCAGATGGAAAATTTCACCCTAAATTAATTCGCAACGATTATGATCTTAGCAAACTTATCTCCATCGATGAATCGATGCTCCTGGACGAACCGGAAATTTCAAGAAAAAGTTGGATCGACACTGTCAATGAAATGAAGGTTCAATATTCTGAAATAACTGGAACTGGAAAAGGTATTTTTACGGCCTCATATCTTGGCTTTGTTCCCCTTCATTTAGAGGTTGATGGAGGTTTTATCTATGTCTGTGGCCAGCAGGCTTATAAGGTGGGTGATAATGGCTATTACGATGCAGTGGTAAGGAAGATAGATATAAAAACCCTTGAGATCGTCGATGAGTTTAATCTTCACCAAGCGACCGATAGCTTGAATAATGCCTTTTACAGAGTTCATGTGGACGGGGATGATTTATATTTGGTTGGTTCTTCTTACGTGGATGCCAAGGTTCAAACTGTTATCACCAGGCGGAATAAGAATGATCTTGCCGCTGGGTCTTGGATAAGTTACTATTTCCTTGGAAATCCAAGTTATTCGGTCAATACAGGCTTAAGCTGCATTACAGATGATTTATATTTGTACGTCACGGGAAGCTGGCTTGATGCTATAAATCACGAAGCGGCGTGGAGATGGAAATTAGATAAGGTGGATGGCTCCATAATTTGGGAAGGAAATGATTTTCCTTACAATTATATGACAGCGTATGACGGAATAGTTGACGATGACCCTTACGTCATTATAGCGGGATCGGCAGGAGGAGACAGGTCCATTTTGAAAGTGAATAAGGCGACAAACGTCTCTACGATACATAATGTCTCAGGGGATCGCTACTCAAATGAAGGGATTGTTCGAGATGGAACAGTTGACATTGTTTATTATGTTTGTGGTAAAAGTTATGCAACGACATACGGTGATTTTAGAGTTTCGGTGTTAAAATATAATGACTTTTTTATAAAGGTTTGGGAATGGACTAAGAATTATTTCACCGCTCCACCTGATTTACTTGAAGAATTACTCAACTGCGTGATAGATACCTCTGGGGTTTATTCGATAGGACATTTGCAACACACAACCCCCAGCATCTATTATCAAGGGGTATTTGCAAAGGTGAGCCTTGATGGCTCCCCACTCTGGGATCTTCAGCACGAGACTCAGTATCGGGCGGCCATGAGAGCGATTGGGCTTTTGGACGCTGATACTCTTGTGGTTGGGACCTATGACAATGACCCTTCTGTTTCGATCGTGGATCGTTACGGTTATCTTGAAAAAAGGTTAACTTCAACTGGGGCAATTGCCAGTTAGGAAAAGAACAAAATGGAGATAGATGCAGTAAATATTAAGCAGTCAACCGCCGATCCAATGGTCATTGATACGGGGAACCAAAAGATTCAGGGGCGGGTTGCGTCAAAGACCGTTCAATTTGGGCTTTTCACCAACAACCGAAACGCAGTCTGGGCCTCCAAGAATCAGTTGAGAAAGGAATCTTACCCGTTCGCCACGCTTAATTTAAAGGTGAATCGAAACGCTTTTCCCTTTGAGACTGGCGATACCTTTAAATTTTCTTACTCAAAATATAACATCGTAGACATGGTGGTAAGAGTCCTGCAGAGAGGCGAGGCGGAACTTGAGTCAGAGGAAATTAACGTCGTGGTGATGGAAGATCTTTTTCAGATCACCAACACGATCTCAGAATACTCACCCACAACAAATCGTAAGCAGCCAAGGGTAGATTATACGGTTGGCCCGATTATTCATGAAAAGCTTTTTGAACCTGTCTATGCTTGGTCTCTTGGAGAAGTGGCCATAACCCCCTTAGCTGCCAGAGAGTCTCAGATTGACCTTGGGTTCAATGCCTATATGAGTCTGGATGAAGGGGCTTCCTATTCTATAAACCCAATTGCTAAGGGATTATTTTTCAGGGCTTACGGGACGCTCGTTGGAAGCTATCCCAAAGAGACTTATGAGATCGATGAGTTGGTGGGGATGGTGATCGACTTTTCTAACGCGGATGTCGATCTGATTGAAAGTCAAACTTGGCCAGCGATTCTTTCGGGAAATCAAAACCTTGCTCTCCTTGGGGATGAGATCATTTCCTTTAAAACGATCACACCAGTTTCAGGGTCTCAATATAAGCTTGAGGACATCCTTCGAGGAAGGTATGGCACTATAAAACAGGCTCACGTAAATGGTGAAACTTTTTTCTTTCTTGGTCAGGATATCCCAGTCGTCACAAACAATGATATTTCAACGGGAGCTGATAGGTTTTTTAAGCTCATTGGTTTTAATGCCGCTGAGTTTGGCGATATTTCTGTGGCGACTGCTATTGAACATCTATTCTTGGGGGTGGCGAAAACGCCCTACGTCCCGATTAATTTTGAAGCTAATGGCAATTCGTTTGCTGCCCGATACGATACTGACATCGTTCTCATCTGGTCGCCAAGGTATCGAAATAAAGGGGCGGGGATAGGAATTCCTGGGACAGTTCTTTCTGACCTGGATTATGAAGGTTTATTTGAGATTGAAGTTTGGGTTGGAGGCATTAAGGTGAGGACTCAAAGTGCCGTTGACGCCTTGACGTGGACTTATACCGAGGCGATGAATATCTCTGACAATGGTTCTCTGGCGAGCGAGGTGGCATTTAAACTTTCTAACTATCGAACTGAAGATGTGATCACTTATCATTCGAGTCAGGCCCAAGTGACCTGTAAAAAGAATTAGGAGGCTTTTATGGATAACGACAAGTATGGTCTTCATGACGTCCTCTATGGTGTCCAGGGCTGGGATGCGATCATGGCAACCGACATGCAGATCATCAACGATCAGATGCCGACGAGGATCATAGGAACTCTCGGGGAAACTGTCGTGGCCTATCAAGCTCTATACCAAAAGGCTGCTGATTCAAAATGGTGGAAGGCTAAAGCGGACGGGGCCAAACAGCCGTGCCAGGGATTAGCGGTTGAGGGTGGGGACGCTGATGACGAGATAAGAATTCATCGGATGGGAGAGATCACCGACGTCTCTTGGGCGTGGGGAACGATTGGGGCACCAATTTATCTTGACGCTTCGACTGCAGGCGCTTTGACCCAGACCGCTCCACCTGATAATGTTCAGATTATCGGTTATGCTAAATCAGCGACCACGATGATCGTAATACTCGGAGTTTTAAATGTCGGCATCCAGAAATTTAGCCAGGGTGGAACGATCTATAAATCTGATGGGATAGTTGATGCTGCGAACATCATCATCTGGGAAGCACCCTTCGCCTGCACGGTGACGAACGTAAAAGGTTATCGGGTCGGAGGAACTGGAGCAACAGTTAATGCAAGAAAGAATGGAGCGGATGATCATCTTGCCGGTGCTTTATCTTTAACGAACCCTGATGTGTGGATGGACGGCGGGGTAGTTCAAAATACCGCCTATGCTCTTGGAGATAAGCTTGAGATCATGTTAGTTTCAGTGGCGGGCAGTCCTACTCAGATTGCCATTAAAGTAGATTTTAAGAGGCCGTAAAAAATGTCTTGGCTGAGCGGTTGGTCTTACAGAAAAAACAGACCGATAAAAAGGACTGACGGGCTTGTTACCAACTATCAGATGAAGCTTCTGGTAGGTGAAAGTGCTGGTTTGGGTAATGTCGACTGCGCTGGCCACGTCTTATCGAATTTCAATGATCTTCGTTTTACTAATCTAAATGGCGATGTCCTTGATTATTGGATTGAGTCAATAAGCGGAACGGGCACGAATCATATTGCTACGGTCTGGATTGAATTCGATTCGATCGATACCTCTGATACCACCTTCTACATGTACTACGGAAAGGCAGATGCGCCGGCTTACAGCGATGGGGCCGCTACATTCTTATTCTTTGATCATTTCTTGGGGTCGAGTCTCGGCGCTCAGTGGAACTCGCAGGGAACTCCTACTGTCTCTGGAAGTGAGGTGGCTCTCAAATCGGCAGCGACAGGTTGGGATGCAATTAAAGCAGCATTATACACGATTCAGTATGCCCGGATTAGGTCAAGATTTAAAGTAAGTGCTGTAAATAATCACGCTAATGGGCTTTCCAATAGCGCGATGAACACTACCTTCTACGCCGATGAAAGTGCTTATTTTCTTGGCGTGCCAGGCACTCCCGCACAAGTTTATGCTATCTCCTCACATAATGGGACTTTAACCCAAAGTTCTCATGTGAACTGGGATGGCTCGTATATGATCGGAGAGATGCTTTGGAAAAGTGGAGAGATTAAATATGCTAAGGATGATGCGGCAGCGTTTGCTACCTATACGACAAATCTACCAGATACGGCTTGTGCCCCACGAGCGGATGGAGCGCACGGTGCAAGCCAAGGAACCTTGACCCTTGATTGGTATTTTGTTAGCCAATATCTTTCTCCAGAACCAGCTTGGCAAGGTAGCTGGTCAAGTGAAGAACCGACAACTACAAGTACGACAACTACAACTACTACGACTACAAGCACGACGACTACAAGCACGACGACCACAACCACAAGTACCACGACCACAAGTACCACGACCACAACCACGAGTACGACGACCACAACCACAAGTACCACGACCACAAGTACCACGACCACAACCACGAGTACGACGACCACAACCACGACAACAACAACCACTACGGCGGGACCAGATATACCTTGGATCGATAATTTTAATGACGGGTCTTTGGATACTACAAAATGGGGGACTTCCGTCGCGGGGGATGGTGCCGTTGACGAACCAGCTGGAGATACCTTAGACATTACTGAGGGCGCAAATGCTAACAACGCCGCCATAGTTTATCTGAAGGACATTATTGATACCACGAAGGAATATGTCTACACCGTTAGGCATAAGATCGATGGGACGCCAAACGGTGGGATATTTTTACTTGCCGCGTATGACGGGGTTCCTGCCGTTTCAGACAATAATACGGTCAATGCTAATCTAAGGCTTCAGGTTCTTTATGTTACGGGTACACCGGATCGTATTTACGTGGTTTACACTGATACATCTGGCAACTCTGAATATTGGGATGGGAGTTCTTGGCACACTGAGCCTACTCATATTGATATTATTGATGAGGCATCTTGGATAGATGTTTCTTTCATTGTTAAAAATAATAGTTGGAGAGTTTCAGTCAGGCGTTCAGACAATGCCAAGTCAATAGTTGAAGCCTATCCAATAGCTTTTTCTGCCCTTAAGGCTTACACAAATCTCCGTCTTTTTTGGGGGGATGCTTACAACAATTATTATTACGTCACCTCAATGAAGACCGACTTTTTTCGGTACGACAATCAGACTCCGATTTGGGGATGGTATAATGGTTGTACTGCCGCTGGGAACGATTACAAGATAGGTGGATGCATTTCCTACGACGGTGGAGACGTATTTCTGCGTCACCATGGCCTCTGGGATGTTGGTCCGTTGACGGGTGAGAATCAGGTTTGGGGTCCATGTGTCATTGAAGTTTCCGGGACCCTTTATATGTTTTACACGGTATATAGAAGTGCTGATCCATATAGCACAAAAAGAAGGATTAGGCTATGCCATTCGTCCGATGGTGAGACCTGGACGGACGATGGGTATGTAACAACGCCCGGAGGCGCTGGAGCATGGGACGAGAATGGACACACCTTTCCACTGGTGGCTTATGACTCGATCGCAAATAATTTCAAGATGTATGTGGCGGGTTTTAATGCCTCTAATATTTATCAGGTGGGTTTATTTACTGCCGATACCATCACTGGGCCATGGACGCCAAATGGAGGCAACCCGATCATTGCGGTTGGTGGGGTAGGTTCATGGAATGAAACGGTTGTCATGGCTTTTGCCATTGAAGGGGGTTCTTACTTAACCCTTTGGGTTACTGGTGCAGATGCCGCCAACCTTTATAAGGTTGGAAAATATACCTCAATAGATTGGGTGACGTGGACTCCAGACGGATCAAACCCGATCATAGCCAGGGATGCTTCCAAGACTACTACTGCGTCTAATGTGGCCGCGTATGCTAAATCGATAACCGTGGCTGACAGTTCCCTGTTCTCTGTAAATGACCCAATCATAATTAGAGATACCGCTAATCAGGAGATAAATAGAATCTTAGGAATTCCAAATTCAACTCAGATTGATCTCTGGTATCAGATTGATTGTGCCTATGGCTATACTACTCCTAATGTAATCGGACTTAACCACGATGATTTGGGTCAGGGTAATATTGGCGGGTCTCTTGCTTTTTTATCAAGTTGGTTTCAGGCTACTCCCCACTCAGAAAAGATGTCTCGATGGGAGCTTAGCGGTGGAGTATGGGTTTATAAACCGTTAAAGAGTCCTGGATTATCAGTGGGTGCGGTGTGGGATGCGGTTAGCGCTGAAAACCTAAAGTTCATACAGCCCAATATTTCACTGTCGGGTACGACGACCACAACCAGTACGACCACGACCACTACAACGACCACCTCAACAACTACGACATCTACGACAACCACAACAACCAGTACCACCACGACCACTACAACGACCACCTCAACAACTACGACATCTACGACAACCACAACAACCAGTACCACAACAACATCGCCGCCCATCTTTATCTTGTGGCTGAGCGAATGAAAGGAGAAGATTATGTTTCAAGAAAAGATTAAATGCTGTGAGTGTCAAGCTTGGGAAAGAGACGGGGCAGATGGAATATGTAGACGAAAGTCTCCTGTACCAGCGTGCCTTCCGAACAATGCAAAAGGATTTACTCTTGTGTGGCCAAGAACCAAGGCCAATGAAGGATGCTTTGAAGGCATTCTGATAGAGGTAAAAAGTTGAAGCTGAGTGTCGTGATCCCAAACCGGAACGACACGGTGATGTTGGCCATCACGGTCAGAAGCGTTCTTGAGGAACTGAAGGCCGTCGAGGGTGGCGGAGAGATCGTGATCGTTGACAACTCAGATGAAGATCTTTGGTTGATCTTGAAGACCATGAACGTCAGCCCTCTCGCCCTTCAGTACGTCGAAGAGGGGAAGATCCAACTGATTCATCAAAAGTTTCAAAGTATCTATTCTGCACGAGGAGAGGCTTTCAGATCAGCGAGAGGAGAATATTCTTATAATGTCGACAGCCACATGCTCGTCGGTCACAACACCTTGAAGGACATGGTTGACTTCATGGATGCAGACACAGAAGGCAAGGTTGGATTTGCTTTCTCACCGATCGGTTGGTTCAATGCCCACGAGGCCATCGCAAGGCACGATATCCGAATTGACCAGGGGACGATCTTCGGCAACTGGGGAAAGCGATATTATAAGCCGATGAAGATCTGCTGGAACTTTGGATCGTGCATCTGTCGAACAAAATGGTTCAATGAGGATTTTGGAGGATACGGTTTCTTTGACAAGAAAAGAGTTTCCTGGGGCGGCGGAGAATTTTACGCCGCCATAAAAAGTTGGCTTTTAGGATATGAAAATTGGGCGGTTCCAACAAGCCCTCAATATCACATTGGCCCATTTTCAAAAGAGATTGAGTCAAGGACTTGCTACCGATTCAGACAGTACGGGGGTTCAGGGAACGGAAAACTTGGCATTGGAATCTTTGCGGCCTTCTATGCCCTTGGCGGAGATGAGATGAAGGAAGAGGCACGGAACGCAGAAGTCGCTGGCGTGGGGAGTAACTATGGCCTTAGCGTCGAGCGAGATTGGGAAACAGCCAAGGAACTTGCGCACGAGGATTGGCTGTGGTTGCGGGATCGACAGAAGTTAACCTATTTTAAGCTCATGGAAAAACAACCCTGGAGGGAAGACGGATGGGGAGATTGGAACAACTGGAAGCCGGACAAAGACGCCGGGATAAAAAGGGTCTTCAATCTGGCCAATCTAAGAGTGATCGAAAGATAACGCAAAGAACCTGGATGAAAGGCATCATCGCCGACGTTCATCCGAGCGTAAAGTTTGGAAAGAATGTTTCGGTCTGGTCATTCGCCGTGATCTGTCAGGGAGTGAAAATAGGAGAGAATTGTGCGATCGGTTCGGGCGTGTTTATAGGCAAGAATTGCAGGATAGGCAATAACGTGAGGATCCAAGATAAGGCACACTTGACTCCGGGCATGATCGTTGAGGACAATGTCTTCATCGGCCCGTGCGCCGTAACAATGAACGATAAATACCCGGTCGTATTAAATCCTGATTACGCAAAGCGGCCACCTCATTTGCTGGAGGGGTGTTCGATTGGGGCAGGGGCTGTCATACTTCCTGGAGTCACAATTGGCAGAGATGCAACGGTGGGTGCGGGGGCAGTTGTGACGAAGGATGTTCCCGACAAGGTAACGGTTGTTGGATGCCCAGCAAGAGGAACATTAGAATTAAAATAACCTATCGGAAAGGGGACTAAATTGAAAAAAAGATTAAGGGTTATTCTGATTGTCGTATTCGGATTAATTTCCGTCGTCTGTTTGTTGAATGGCCAGGCAAATGTTTATCCAGGAGCAGTACCTGAGCCTTTTCATTTCTCTTTAACGGAAGTCGTTGGTCTGATCAGCGGGGTTATTTCAATATTCATGGTCATCGTGGGATTTCTGCTCAAGCGATCCGTCTTTGGAGAAATCGATGGGGTAAAAATTTTGGTTGAAAAGATGGATATCAGGAAACAGGATAAGACGATGTGCGAACAGATCGAATCTGTGGCTTGTAGAGATCGTGAGGAGATGAAGAAGGATCTTAAGGATGGGGTTAAAAAATTCAGCAGGATAGATCGGAACATTGACCGTATCATGTTGAAAATGAAGCTTCCGACCGAGGACAATAAGGTCGACGATTGAAAGGAGGAAAGAAATCATGAAAAGAAGATATGATTGGATTAGAGATCTACCAGACCATAGGGACTTTATGTTCTTGCGGTTGCCGACGAAAATTCCGAGTGCGGTTGATCTTCGTCCGAAGTGTTCTCCGATAGAGGATCAATTGAATCTCGGAAGCTGCACGGCAAATGCCGGAGTGGGCATCTATGAGTGTCTTGAGCACATTCAGGGGATGAGGTTTGATAATAAGTCTCGATTGCTCCTTTACTATAATACCCGGCTCATTGAGCGTACGGTTAACACCGACAGTGGAGGTACTATCAGAGATACGTTTAAGGCTCTTGCCAAGTGGGGAGTTTGCTCAGAAAAGTTATGGCCGTATGACATTCAAAAATTCGCAGTGCTGCCTCCGAAAAATTGTTATGCTGACGCCATAAAACACGAGATCATCGTTTATCAAAGGCTGTCTGTCCTCGATGATTTGCTCAACTGCCTTGCTCTTGGCTATCCGTTTGAATTTGGCTTCTCAGTTTATCAGTCCTTTGAGAGTGCTAAGGTTGCCAGGACTGGAATAGTGCCGATGCCGAAAAAGACCGAGGCTTTTCTCGGGGGCCATGCGGTCGACGGGGTTGGCTACGAGATAGATAAGAAGTGGATCATCTGCCGGAACTCGTGGGGGCCAAAGTGGGGGGACTACGGATATTTTTATCTCCCATTTGATTACATTTCCAATCCCAATCTGGCCGCTGATTTTTGGGTGGCAAAGAAAGAGACGTGATGCCTAAAATGTTCATGTCAACCTATTCTATAAAAGGAGGTGATGGTCATGATCGAAACTATCTTGACGGCGATTGCGAGGAAGGTCATATTTATGGCTCTCTTGTTTGGAGCTTATAAGTTCATCGACAATTTCTACTTTAAAGCATTTGACACCGATGTGGTGATTAAGGAGAATCCCATTGCGATTTCGATTTTGCTTGGTCTTTTTGCTGTTGCCCTTGCTTTTGCTTAGTTGTAAAGGGGAGATAACAACAGAGGCAATAGCTGAGCCAGTGGTGACTAAAGTGTCAATCCCTGAGTCGGTTGGGAAGTATGATTTACTCTTCAAGCGATGGGGTGAGTTCTATTTCCCTTTTGACGATTGGCGTTGGTGGAGGTGTCAAGGAATAGCAGAAAGTAATCTCGACCCAAATGCAGTGTCATGGTGTGGGGCTGTCGGAGTCATGCAAATCATGCCTGCTACTGCAACGGGTTTGGGTGTAAAAAACAGGTTGGATGCGGAGGAGAGCATTCAGGGAGGAATTAAATACGACAATCAGGTTGATAGAGTTTTTAAAAGTGTTGACCAGCCGGAGCGGAGGAAATTCATGTTTGCTGGTTACAATGCTGGACCTGGAAATATTATAAAGGCTAAAAAATTGGCCGGTTCTGATGTGTGGGATATTACCGCAAATTCTCTTAACCTTGTCACCGGCCATAATTCGTTAGAGACAATAAACTACGTTAAGAGGATCTGCAAAATTAAAAAAGACCTTTGAAAGGAGGTGATACAAATGAGAAAACTATCTACATGGATTATGCTTTTACTGTTGTGCCTCTTCTTACTCATCCCTGCCTGTTCGGGGCCAACGATAGGCTCGGCTGTCGAGAGGACGGTGATCTTGATCGTAGTGCTCATCATAGTTGTTGTCCTTTGTGCCTTGGTCGCATTGGGAGTTGCCGTTTGGCAGTTTCTTAGGCACAATAGGGACAAGGTCAGTGAGATACATACTACTGTCAAGGATGTGAAGCAGGCTGTAGACAGCCTCAAAAAGTGAAAACCTTTGTGGGGCGGGGAGGTCAAACATGGGTTAGCCTTTGGAAAATTTTAATCTTGAAATACTCAATCCATGCCCCGCCCCGGTTTATGAGAAGGGAGGATTTTAAAAGATGACAAAGATATTAGTATTTATCAAATCGCTTCCGTGGTGGATTTGGATTGCTGCGATTATCGGAGTGATCTTTCTCTGGCAGGCTCTTTCTGGATGGTCGATGTCCAGAAAGTATTTCAACCTGGCCGTTCAGGGTCTCAAGACGGAAGAGTCTCAGGCCCTCAAGGATAAGGACGAATACATCAAGGCGTGCGAAAAGGACATCCAAGAAAAGAAGGCAGAGATCGATCAGATCAAAAAAGAAAAGGCAGCATTACAGATCGATAAAGTCAATTCGGCCGCTGAAGTTGTCCGGCTAAAAAGGAGCAACGATGACCTTAAAAGGCAGATTCGAGAAATCATTATTCCTGATGATCCTGATCGGATCATTGACGATCTGCGGAAACGCTTTCCCTCAATCCATAAGATTCAGCCTTGAACTTCCAGATCTCAAGGAGTGGGATAAGCAGACCCAAGAATATCCGCTTCAAAAGAAATTGATCGACGATCAGGCCAAGACAATTCAGGAGCTTGAAAAGTCTCTCGCCATAGAAGTCCGAACCAATGAACTGAACCAGCGAGAGCTCAATTTAAAAGATCAGATCATCGGATTAAAAGATCAGGAGATAGCAGCGACGAACAGAGCCAACGCTCAGTTGAAAGACGTCGCAGATAGGGCCATTAAGTTGGCTGAGATCTCGAAGCCGAAATCCAACTGGGAACTCCAGGGAATTCTCTCTGGGATGGCGTTAGCCGTCGGATATTTTCTCGGTCGGAGATAACCCATGAGGAGCATGGTGATTCCCATCGTTAGACCGATCGTATATGGCGTAACACCCCCTTATTAGTCCAGGGAATATTCTCCTTCAACCCTTTATCCCCTTTTATTAAAACCCGCAAAACTCCATCCCTAAAACCTTAATAATATTAATGGGTTATTCGCTTCTCTTTTTTTTCTTTATTTTCTTGATTTTTACTTTGTGGTATACTATAATACTCTGGACAGGTGAGGGGACAGTGAGATATATAGTGAGATTATTGGAGAATTTATACAAGGAAAACAAAGTGGCAAAAAATGGTATTTTGGTGGCAAAATGCCGGCACTTTTTAAACATGACCATTTTTAACCTATTAAGATTATTACAGAAGATTTTTTACAAAGTTGGAGCGGTTCTTGGATATATAATAGACATGGTCTTTGACAATTAAATATCCCGAACATCCAAAGTAGGGAAGCCAATACGAAGCAGACCAAGCTGGTTGGTCAGTTAGATGGACGAAGCAGACTCTGAGGGGTCTGAAAGTAGTCCTCCCCGAATGGCTCAAAAACAAAGAGGGCGGGGCAGAGAGCAGAGGGGCAGAAGAATGAGCAATCAATCTTCTGCTAATGCACAAAGCCTGGTCCCAAGTCCAGGGTAAATAAAAATCCAAAAGGAGGACGATATGGAAAACAAAGAAAAGAGAATAGAGGCATACGGAGTGAAGGGATTAAAGAATACGCCATGGAGAAAAGTTTTTATAAGCCTTAAAGCCTTTGAAAAGTGGCTGGAAAAAAATGATGGCTATGTGGAGGTTCTTGGAACAAGAGAGGTAGAATAATGGACAAATCAAGAAAGGAGGAAAGTCATGAAGGGTAACATTACAAAGAAAAGCTTTTTTGGAATCTGGAAGGTCATTGGATTTCTAACAGCGATTAAGATTCTATTTTCTTTAGAGCCAGTCGCACTTCAAATCCTCGTTAAGGGGATTAAGTAAAAAAGAAAGAAGGAGACCATGAGAACAAGAAGTTATAAAAGAATGAAAGCTGAGACAGAAGAGAGAATAAGAAAAGATCTTCAAAACAAAAAGTGTAAAATCTGTAAACGTGAAGGTTTAACCCTGGACAAAAATGATATCTGCCATAAATGCTGGCAGGATATTCAAGATTCAAAAGGAGGAGACCATGAAGACAAAAGTTGTAATGGAGATTGAAGTCAATGATGGTGAGATGGATGGCGACGGTCAAATTGAAGAATATATTAAAATGACCTTGGAAAATGGACCAGCAAAGGTCACGGTTGATTCAATCAACGCCAGGGAAATTTATTAAAACCCTTAACCGCTCAATGAGCAAAAACGGAGGAGACCAATGGAAAAGAATAAAATGTATGAGATCACTGTGGTAGAAGTAACACAATATGGGGCAAGCAGTTCACGTGTAGGCCTTAAACTTAATTCTCTGGAAGATTGCAAGAAGATCATTGAGATTGCTAAAATTGCAAATTGAGAAATTAACCTGACTGACGGCAGCTTTAGCGAAGAGTTGGTAGAAAGGTCTGAAGCATATCAAAATTTCCTTAACAAGGAAGCAGATGAGCGGGTGGAGTGGATCAAAAGCCAGATTGAAAAAACCGAGCGGATTAACGCTACTCCTAAAGAGTATATTTCCAAGATCCAACTTCCCGATGGTTGCAAGATTACCTATGAGCGCTCAGACGCCAATTTTAAGGCCCACATCTCTTCAAAAATTAGTTGGGGCCTTGGCACCAAGGTTTTTCACAATGAACATTCTCGATCGCTTTATGTCTATGAATATACCACCAAGGATATGCGAGTTCAGGTTGGTAAATTTGCCCGTGACATGACAGGATTTTTTGGAGAGGCCAGGCATCAGATCAACCCTGAAATTATCCGTGACATTGTAAAAGAATTTGATGAGATCAGCGCCAAGATTAGAAACTCATAAAATCATCCTGACGAGACCTGAATGGTCGAAACCCGAGTTAAGCTCGGGTCGGTGATAAAATAAAATCCAAAAGGAGGATGAAAAGATGAACGAACGACAGGCACAAGAGAAAGGGTATCATTTTCATGGAGCGTATTCCCACAGTAAAGAAGAGATGAAGCGAACGGCAGCAGGGTTGAGAGAGAAAGGAAACAAAGCCATTGTGGTAGATGTCCCGTCCAGTAAATATTCTCGGGGGGGCGGAGGCATGGGATACTCAGTGTATTGGATTGAGTCTGAGGAGAACATCATAGAAAGGCACAAAGTGGAAGATCTCTTAAAGAGAAATCAATTACTTGCGGAGCGAGAAGGACTCGTTGCTCGTATTGCAGAGATCGATTCTTTGGTGAAAGAACTTTAATTTTAGAATCTATTTAAAAGGAGGATGAAAAAATGGCAATAAAACAATTACCAAACAGAGGAGAGAAGCTTGAGAATGGGGCCACAGTAATTGATTCAGCATTGGGAAAAACATATCCTATCGTCTTAGCGATGTGGCGTTCCGAATTCGTCACATGGGATTGGAACGCAGAAGAAGGCTACATTTATGCTGGAAATTATTTTACAGATATCTTAGCCGCAGCGAAGGATTTTAAAAAGAGATTGAATGGTTGAAAGACATGAACAAACTAAGAAAGGAGGACGGGAGATGGGAATATCAGCAGACATAGAAGAATTGAAGAAGCTGGTAAGAGAAAAGGGAATGGACCCGGAAGAGTTCTTCCCATCTTGCCGAGGATGTGGGTATTGCTGCTGGGAGGCGACGTGCTCTTTGGGGGTGCAGTTGCATGGAAGTCAACATCCTTGTCCTTCTCTTCTATGGAATGGAAAGCGATACGTGTGCGAGTTAGCAGCGGAATTTAAGGATCATCTGCATATTGGATGTGGGTGTCCGAGCACTTTAAACGATTGGAGAAAAGATGTCAAAAAAAGGTTTTAGAAAGGAGATTAAATCATGAAACTCAAAGATTTTGAAAAATTAGTTTCAGGGACTGAAGTCGTGATCAAAAGACGCCGAGCTAAGCTCGAAGGGAGCATTCATATTAGTGGAGGATTTGGGCAGACAAACATATCTCATCCGGCGGAATACGGCTGGGGTGAATTTCGTTATCTGGATACCGGGCGGCGAGTGACTAAACGGAATCGTCAGGTAGAGTTAGCACCAAAATGGAAGGAGGACAAAATGACAAGAACAGCGAAGAAAATTGAACAAAGATTGATGTCTGATTTGCTTACTATGGCAGAAACCAGTAAGCAGTATCTGAACGGGGAGCAGTGGGCGGTCAACGCCGTTGCCATGGCTCGAATGATTTTTGGGCAGGAAGATCCACGTAAACCTCTTTTCATCACAGAACCTTCCAACGATGGAATTACGGTTCAGTCAATGGAGTTTCTCAAGAAGAACCTTTCTAAGCTTGGCCCCATAGTTAGGATTAGGGGCTATAAAGATGAGAATAAACTTGAGGAGTTTGATTATTGGGTTGAGTTCGCGGATCGAAATCACAACACAATCCGAGTGTCAGGTTTTTCCTGGGGGTACGGTGGCGAAGGACCAAATGGCCTTGCCGATGCCTGCAAGCTGGTCGGCTTCCCTCTTACACTTTCAGACATAGCGGGTATACCGATGGAGACCAACTGGGAAAAGTTTAAATCTAACTAATAATCTCAGAGTGAGAAAGGAGGAAAAAATGTTAGTTTATCATATCGGAATTTTCGATACTCAGACGAAAAAAGTGACCACAATTCTTTGCTTGCCAGAGAGAAGAAGAGATCCGAAGAGAATTACAAGAACCTCAATTAATAAATGGATTCAATCAATTATGGGCTCCCAATGGTGGGACGAAAATTGGCCAAAAGTTTCAACCGTTACGAAACGAGTCAATTAATCTCCGATAGAAAGGAGGATACTAAAATGGCGAGCTATTGGGTAAAGATCCAAGTGAGTGGAAGCAATATCAAGTCAGTAAGAAAAAAGATGGAGAAGGTTTTTCCAGGAGAGGCGTTCAGTGTGGATAAGATCAACCCTAATCGTAGCCGAGCTGAGCGGCTGAGCGAAGCCGAAAGCTCAGTGGAAGATGCGAAGAGTACTGTCGAAGAGCTCAAAGAGGAGATCGAGAGTTGGATTGGCAATCTTCCTGAGAACCTTGAAGGTGGAAATAAGGCGAGTGAGTTGGAAGAATGTCAGCAAGCTCTGGAGGAGATTGTCGACGGCCTGGAGCAGATAGACTTCAGCAGTGTCAATTTTCCCGGTATGATGTAAAGGAGGAGACGTAAATGAAGCAAATAGATAATGTCAATTTTCACCTCACAATGACAAAGAGATTTATTTCTATCACCATTAAATATACTTGCCTTTGTGGAAGCACCATTACAGCACATCGGTACATCCCGGGAGGAAACCAGCCCATCGTGTGTGTGAAGTGCGGTAAAACCTTGAGGTTGGTAGAGAGGAGGAAAAGTGAATATCGAAAGAGTTCGAATCAACTATGATGACTACAGACGGCTTATCGCCGAAAGAGCATGGTACTGGGCCGAACGCACAGGATGGGATTTTGCAGAACTAATGGCGGAGGGTAATCTTGTTTTCGTCCTGGCCCTTCGAGAATGGAAGAGGGAGAGATCTCGCTTTTCTACATTCCTTTATATTCGACTCAACGGTCGCTTTGGCAACTTGACCAAAGGACTCTGGAGAGGAGAAATAGCGGACGTAGATCCAGATCAGATTTCGTCTTCCGACGGCAATCCTGAGCATGTAGAAGCTTTAAAGGAGATGATTAGGCACTTGTCTAAAGATGCCCGAACCCTGGTCGAGTGCATCCTGGAGACCCCGCGAGATCTGATGTGGATGGTTGGACATCATGGGAAAGGTGTCAAAATTACTAAGCGTAAGCTCGAGAAGTATTTTGTCCAGAAAAAGGGTTGGAGCCACCCGCGGTGCTGGCAGGCGTCCTCAGAGATTCGTTTAGCGTTGAATACCTTATAAAAGAGGGGGTTAAAATGAGCCAAACAGCCGACAAGGCCACTAAAGCGCAACCTGTTACCACCTATGAGGAGTTATCTCAATTAATTGACTCCTCTCCAGAGTGGACTGTGGGTTGCCTCATCAAGCTCTACCAGTTACAGACTCCAGATGAGCAACAGGCGCGGGCTACCCATCATCTCAATGATTGCGGGTTCAATAGCTTCGATGCCGGCCCCTTGACCAGCATGGCCCGGTTCTATTTGGACAGAGGGTTTCTGACGCTGAGACAGCTGGCTTTTGCCCGCAATACTCTTAAGAAGTATGTTAATCAGTTGCTCCAGGTTGGAGTTGATCCCTTGCCCGTTAAGCCTTTCACTCCAGTCCGAGAGAGAACCATCCAGACGGCCTCTCTGTTACTTAAAGATGAGAAACCGGTGGGGATTCAGGTTCGGTTCAACTTCCCAAGAGGGGATAAGCGGTTCGGTGAGATGGTCGCCAACATTAAGAGTCTGCCTGACCGCCACTGGATTCCTGAACAGAAGTATTGGAGAGTAGGCTTATCATTGGAAGGGGGGAAGAAACTGAAAGAGTGGGGATTTCAATTCTCTGACGGCCTCCAGAAGTGGTTTGATGATTTGGTCAGACCTGTCGATGAGAAGTCCATAGACATGAGCCAGCTTGATTCCCGTCTCTATCCGTTTCAACGTACGGGGGTAGCTTTTATCGAATCTCGGAAAGGGAGGGCATTGATTGGTGATGAAATGGGGCTCGGGAAAACTGCTGAGGCTGTTTCCTGGCTCAAGCTTCATCCTGATTTGAGACCTGTAATTGTGGTTTGCCCAGCGTCATTGAAAATCAATTGGGAGAGAGAACTGAAATTGTGGGGGCTTGAGAAGGAGAGGATTCAAATCGTTTCTGGAAAGAAAAATGGTTATGTCTTAACTGGTCAGATTATCATTATTAACTATGATATTCTGACAGCTTGGCTGGGAGCTCTGGAGACTTACAAGCCGAGGGTTGTAATCCTTGACGAAGTCCATTATACGAAATCTCGAAAAGCTCAAAGGACTAAAGCCTCTAAGGTATTGGCCAAAAAGGTCCCTCATATAATCGCACTTAGCGGTACTCCAATCGTCAATCGACCAATAGAATTTTTCAATTCCATAAATATGATTCGTCCAGACATATTCCCTGATTTTTGGTCTTTTGCTCAGAACTTTTGTGGTGCACAGTGGAATGGATTTGGATGGAACTTCAGCGGGGCCACCAATACTGATAAGCTCCACAAACTTCTAACAGAAACCATCATGCTCCGGCGTCTCAAGAAAGATGTCCTAAAAGATCTTCCTGACAAGGTTCATGCGGTAGTGCCTTTTGAGATTGAAAATAGAGATGAGTATAACCGGGCATCGACTAACATCATTGATTGGATTCTGAAGAATGAGGGGAAAGAGAAAGCCGATCGAGCTTCGCAGGCGGAGGTTTTAGTGGAATTTGAAAAGCTCAAACAGTTGGCTGTAAGGGGGAAGATAGAATTTGTCAAAGAGTGGGTTGCTGACTTCCTGGAGTCTGAAGAGAAGTTAGTCCTGTTCGCCACTCACACTTTAACCCTTGATATGCTCCAACGGGCTTTTCCAAAGATTTCTGTTCGGCTTGATGGATCAACATCTCAGAAGGACCGACAGAGGGTAGTTGATGAGTTTCAGAATAATAATAGGGTCAAACTCTTCCTGGGGAATGTTAAAGCGGCGGGGATTGGTATTACCCTCACCTCAGCCAGTAATGTTGCCTTTGTAGAACTCCCTTGGACCCCAGGAGATTATGAACAAGCTTCTGATCGGCTCCATAGGATAGGCCAGAAGGACACGGTCAACGTCTGGACGCTGGTGGCTCAGGACACCGTTGAAGAAGATATCGCAGTCATACTTTCAGAGAAACAAAAGGTCTTGGCAGCGGTTCTGGATGGTAGGCAAGTTGATGAAGGAACGGTCCTAAGTCTGTTGATTCAAAAGATAAAAGAAAAAAGACTTTAAAGAAATTTGTTTCCTTATATAATATAAAGAAAGGAGGAAGGGTCATGGCTAAATGCTCACTTTGTGGAGGCAAGGCAGATGAGGAGGATAAGTGCAAAGGGTGTGAAGCCTACATTTGTCAAAACTGTTTGGAAGACGATTGTGTCTCTGGTCCTCATACCTCAGATGCACACTTTACCAGTAAGAGAGAACGTGAACAAGAGTCTGGCAGCTCAAAAGCTCAAACCGAAGCTCTTCAAAAGGCTTGGAGTCAGGGGGCAGAAAGAGCAAGATTCTCGACCCCTCACTTCACCCGTACTGTCCCGATTCCTTCTCTGGAGAAGCCAGCTCGTCTAATTCACTATTGTGCCAAAGAGAATATCAGACAGTTTTTCGATGTTTGCAAAGATAAGAAGTGCGGGCATCTCCGTCCCCTTCGCCCACCGGATGAGGGAAGTTGTGACTTCGTACCAAAGAAACAAAAAGACGAGGAGAAGCATATAAACAAAAAGAAGAATGGCAAAAGGGGCAGAAAGCAACCTACTACAGTACAAGACCGAGAAGAAGAATTTGTAGAGGGAAACTCCAATGGATAACAATTTTCTTCCTAACATCAGATGTCCCTTCTGTAATCATGTTGGCCCTTATGCCATTTCGGGATTTGGTGGAGAGTTAAATGTCAGAGTAAAAAAATGCCCGAAGTGCAAGCGAGAATTTGTAATGATCGTTTATGCCTGCGCTTTGCTCCCTGGGGCTAAACCAGATGCCGACGACATACTTGCCTCTCTTAAAGAAAGAACCAAATGGCTTAGAAGACAGAGAAAGAAAACCGTTGGTATGCTACTCCTTGAACACAATTCTGCCAAGAAGCTTTATGATGAGTCTTTAGAGCAAGCGCGGAAAATGGCCGAGAAAAGGAGGATGAATTGAGTAGGCAAAAGAATCATGAGGGAAATACCAATGATTGACTTCCAACGCTTCTGTCAGGACTTCTATATTTCAACTGCCCCCC
>Ga0209777_10000343_pt1 | contig 77951 bp, 64 predicted proteins | sample FrelakmetHBP12HB_FD_187147 | JGI IMG/M metagenome (GOLD analysis project Ga0209777, IMG submission 187147) | Freshwater lake sediment microbial communities from the University of Notre Dame, USA, for methane emissions studies -HBP12 HB (SPAdes)... | ecosystem: Environmental > Aquatic >...
CACCGACTGTGTTAAACTCAAGTTATCTAATCAAATGAAAGCTCTGAAGGCTTTTTAATCACCGCCAGTTTTGCCCCCTAGCTAGCTAAAGGTTGAAGAGATGAAGATCTAAAGCGGTTTGGCAGATATTGCTGAACCTGTGTCTTAGAGCGCGCGCTACGCCGCCGGCTTCGGTTGCGCTAATCCGCATTTTTTGAGCAGTCGCTGCCACTTCTGGTCGGTGAGCCTCTGAATTTCGTCAATCATCTTCTCGTTTTGGGGCGTGAACAGATGTCTGAACCGTCCCTGAACCTGCAGGTACTCTCGCACTGGCTTCTTCTTCTGCGGAGCCAAGGCCATAACTTTGCTCGGCGTCGAAAGCTGGTATTCACCGTTTACAGCCTCCCACAGCGGAAAAACGCATGTTTCAACCGCTAGACGCGAAAGCTCAATTGACCTGCTGGGTTCACTTCGCCAGCCTCTGGGGCAAGGAGCGAACACGTGTAGGAACGCGGGGCCGTTCACTTCTATGCCCTTCCTGGCCTTCATTATCAAATCCTTCCAATAGTACGGCGATGCCGTGGCAACGTAGGGCATGTCGTGAGCCACCATTATGTCTGCGATGGGCTTCTTCTGCTCTAACTTGCCTGGAACAGCCTTGCCAGCCTGCGAAGTCGTCGTTGATGCGCCGTAGGGGGTGCCGCCGCTCCTCTGGATGCCGGTGTTCATGTACGCCTCGTTATCGTAGAGCACGAACAGGAAATCATGCCCTCTCTCAACCGCGCCGGATAGAGCCTGAATGCCAATATCGTACGTGCCGCCGTCTCCGGCAAAGGCCACGACGTCGACCTGTTCATTCTTTATTCTGCCCTTCTTCTTCAGAATCTTCAAGGCCGCCTCAATTCCGGACGCGTTCGCTCCTGCAGTTTCGAAGGCCGTGTGCAGCCATGGCGTTGCCCAAGACGTGTAAGGATAAATTGTTGAGGCTACTTCCATGCAGCCTGTGGCTTCAGTGACTATGGTAGGGCCTCTGGTGGCCTTCATTATCAATCTGAGCACGGTAGCTGGAGCGCAACCTGCGCAGGCCCTGTGTCCAGATAGGAATAGTTCAGGTTTCTCAGCTATGTCCTTCGCCGTGAATTTTCCTTCCGAAATCTCGCTCATCTTTTTCACTCCCTTAATCCGATAAATCGTACAAGACCATCGACCCGGTTGGCACGAATTATCTTCTGCAAGTCTTCATAGACTCTGCGTATCTGCGTCGGGTTTGTGTCTCTTCCGCCCAGGCCGTGAATGTAGTTGACGACGAAAGGCCGTGCTGTCGCGTCGTAGAGCGCGTGGCGAACTTCATGGAACACTGCCCCGCCTCTGCCGCCGAAACTCATGCTTCGTTCCATAACAGCCACGGCTTTCACGTTGCCGAGTGCCTTGACTATTGCTTCAGCTGGGAACGGTCTGTAAGTCCTGACCCTGAGCAGTCCAGCCTTTACGCCTTCTGCCCTCAACTCGTCGACAACTGTCTTCACGGTTCCGGCAGTCGAGCCCAAACACACGATGGCCACTTCGGCATCTTCCAATGCGTATTGCTCCAACAGACCGTCTCCGTAGCGTCTGCCGCTCATTTCAGCATATTCATCCTGTATTTGCGGGATTACTGCAAGGGCGTTTCGCATGGCTTCTTCCTGCTGTCGTTTGAACTCGAAATAGTAATTTGGGAGGGCTACGGGTCCCATCGTCATCGGACTCTCGGGGTCAAGCTTGTAAGGCACCGTTTTCCCTTCATGCGTCAGCACTACTGGAAACTGGCGCGTTCCAACAAACCCTTTGACAGCATCATCCGAGAGAGTCTTGACGTTCTCCAGTGTATGGCTCAGCGTGAATCCGTCCAGGCCTACTATCACTGGCAACTGGATATCAAGATGCTCGGCAATTCTGAAGGCTTGAATGACCGAATCATAGACTTCCTGGGCGTTTTCACAGTAAATCTGTATCCAGCCACTGTCTCTTTCAGCCATAGCGTCAGAATGGTCGCCGTGAATGTTCAGGGGTGCCGACAACGCCCGGTTTGCAATCGCCATCACCACGGGCGCCCTACAGCCAGATGTGACGAACAGCATTTCATGCATCAACGCTAAACCCGCAGACGCCGAAGCGGTGAAAACTCGTGCTCCCGTGGCTGAAGCTGCCAGACAAGCAGCCATGGCACTGTGCTCAGATTCTGTGCAAACATACTCTGTTTCAACTTCGCCGTTGGCCACGTATTCGCTGAGCTTCTCGACTATTATCGTCTGCGGAGTTATCGGGTAAGCCGCAACCACGTCGACGTCGCACTGCTTCACGGCCAGAGCTACAGCTTCGTCTCCGTTCAAACCCTGAATTTCCTGTTTAACAATACTCTTCACTCTCTGTAGCCTCCTCTCACATCTTCATTACAATCGCTTTTGCAGGGCATTCGTTCGCGCATATGCCGCATCCCTTGCAAAAGTCCATATCAAATTCGATGTCTCCCTTCTCAGATTTCCAGTGTATCGCGCCGTCTGGACAGAAAATCGTGCAAATCAAACACTTCGTGCACTTTGCAACATCCCTCTCGGGTCTGAAGGTTTTCCAGTCGCCCGTCAAATACGTGACGCTGGATTTCCAGCACACGCCCGCGGGTGAAGCTTCTTTCCAACTCTTTTCTTTACTCATTCAGATGTCACTCCCTGATACGCCTCTTTCACAACAGCGAAGTTTTTCGCAGCCACGTCTCCTCTGAAACGTCCATTAATCATCTTTTCAATAGTTTCCAAGCTGACTATTCCTGTTACACGTGCCACAGCACCCAACATGGCCGTGTTCGTTATCGGCATCCCCAATATCTTCAATGAAATCCCAGAAGCCTCCACGGTCCACACCTTCCCGGCGTTGGACTTCAACTGTTTCCTGACCTCCGCTGGATTCTCCTTCGTGTTAACCAGGATATTTCCCGTCTTCTCGTCCAAGCCGTCGGCCACGTTAACCGTCTTCAGCAACGTTGGGTCGAGAACAGCCACAACGTCAGGACTGTAAACGGCACAGTGTATCTTAATCGGCTCAGTGCTTATCCTCGTGAACGCTGTGACCGGCGCCCCCATCCTCTCCGGGCCGAACTCCGGAAAAGACTGAATATACTTTCCCTCGGCGATGGCGGCTCTTGCCAGAAGCTCGCTCGCGGTCCATGCTCCCTGGCCGCCTCTGCCATGCCACCTTACCTCAAGGATCTTCTTCAACACACTTCTCTCCAAAAGTCTTTCACCCTAATTGCAGAACCCAAGATATACACTTTACTCGGGTTTTTTGTGCTTTTTCTAAGACGTTTTCCATTTTCTCTTCCGAACAGCACGCGACAGCCCGAAAAACTGGGCTTTAGACTATGGAGTCACTTACTTTTGAAAAGACTCTGGATAGTCTCCGTAGCCGCGTTTCCCCTTTCTTCAACCGGTCAGAAGCTTCTTCATGTCTTCATCTGAGGGGATACCGCACAGCGTTTTTTTTCCTGCGCAGATGGCAGGAATTTTAATGCCTTTCTTTCTCAATGCGAGCTTTGCCAAGAAACTCATGCTTCCCACATCGACAACCTCGTATTCCAAAGCGTTATTCTTACAGAAAATGTCGATTCTCGTCAGAACCTCCCTATCTTCATCGGGTAGGTAACGTTTTCCGAATAGGCCAGCATGGTGCTCAAGTCCCTGAAAAGCAGTCTTCTGAGCTTGGGCGCAGGCGTGCATGGCTCCTTCCTTATCGACAAATCCAACTGTTGGAACTTCAAAACTGCAGACGTAGACCTTTAACTTGACCATACAATCAATAATAACATAGAAAGTTGAATACTTAAGGCTTTACAGCCCCTAGTTCCGCGCAACTTACCGCGCGCTCTCTTGGGAATTCCTTTGGGTTGAGGTTGAATAGAGGAGGTGGGTTTACGCCTTCGTTTTTTGTCGCTTGTGCAGAAGCCTGTCAAGCATTTCTGTAGCTGCCCCGTAGCTGAAATTCCATGCTCCCTCTTTGAACATCTGGTATATTTCCACGTTGTCCCATGTCCCGTGAGCCAGATCTCCTAGGAGCATGTTAGCATTCTTGATATGCCCTTTCTCTGCCAATTCTCTGATGGACTTGCGCATTCCTGCGTACTCAAACGCTGGAACTACAAGGCGGAGAACCAGGGAGTTCCGGTCAAGAATCTTTTCGTAACTCGTGTTGTACGGAAGATGTTTCAATGCCTCCGTGAATTTCCTAAGGCTTATCGTGTTCTGGAAGTCGAAGTGGAACAAGAAAAGTAGCGATGCTTGTTCTTGGTTGGGAAACAAGTACGCTCTGTAACCGCTGATGAGCCTCTGTGGGTTGAGGTTATTCTTGATTCGGCGAGAAACCAACGGAATGTATTTTTTGCTATTCTTTTCTCCAAGTGTTTGCGCTATTTTTGCAACAATTCTCCGCTGGGTCGTCCGCGCATTCAGCTCTAAACATCTGAGGATGATGAGGTCGATCAAATCAAACTCTGCTCTTTCGTAATTCTCGTGTTCATCAGTTTTTTCTGGTATATATGAGTCGAAGGCTGCTACCCATTTCTTCCAGTCGAACATCGGAACGTCATGTTTTCCAGCGTAGAAATCCATGTTCAACAATGGATATTTGGGGCTTGCAGTTGCATGCATTTCATAGTCAGAGATAAGTTCTCTCTTTGAGAGTTCGTTGAGAAAAGCTTTCAGATCTCCTTCCTTGTCTGGGGGGATAACGTAGCGGACATAGTTACCGAGTTTCCATCCGTCCACAACAGCAAGGTATCTCCACAGGGGGAAACTTGTGAGGGCGCAGCCAGAATCATCTTCCTTTCCGACTTGCGTGGAGGCCCAAACCGAGTAGCTCTTTAATCCAAGCTTAGGTTCATTAATAACTGCTCTGAAACGGACAATGTCTCCCCTGTCGAACCTTCTGATGCGGTAACTAACGGTCTGCTTTGGCGCTTCAACGGTTTCAGCCAGCCTTCGGACGTTGTACGTGCTGGGTGAGAGTATTGCCCTGATGATCTTAAAGTCTAGAGAGTCGAGTCGCTTGAACTTTTTAGAATACTCAGTTATCGAAGGAATCAAACGTTGATAACTCATAAACCCGCACCGGGAGTCGAGATGTCAAGATTATGCAAGCAACCATTCTTAAACATTGCGCAATAAGACCGCCTTTTGTATCTTCAATGCGACTTTGACTAAAGACTTATATGCTTTATTAGCAGAAGTATCATGGGGGGAAAATGAAGCCCATAGCCCTTGCTGCGATATTGGTGTTGTCCCTTCTCCTTGTGCCCACGGTGTTTGCCTTAGAACAGTCGATTCATACTGCGAAGACAGCGTTGTCCAGGCTGAGCGTACATTCCCCTTTTTTGGCAAGTGGAGCAGTAATCGTGCCCAATGATCCTGGAAGCGGCGGTGGAGGGCAGGGCGTCATCTGTAATGTACTGCAGCAAGAGTGATGTTTTTGTCCAGGTTGGGTCATATGGTAATGATTGAGGCATCGGAAGCTCCTCTCCTTCTCCCTATAAAGCTTTTAACCCTCATGAACCCTAGAATCCCCTCGTGTCACCAGTTGACCGAAAGCAAATTATCACTGTTCTTGCGCTTGCACCCACATATACCAGAATGGCTTAGGACTACGCTTGCGTGGATTGATAATTGAGCCCCTGACTTGTAGGCCACGGGGCTTGCCATTTTTCCTTGAAAACGATTTCTGAAAGTCTTTTCCTTGGTCTAGGAGCTGGCGTCTCGTTGGGCATGCCGATTGGCAGCGTGCGCTCTCTCAACCTTGCACAACTGGATGTTTGGGGTTGTGGTTCTTCTTTTACTCATCATCTTCGGCTTGCTCTTGTTTTTCCCGATGCCTAGAATCGGACTTGGCGATGAAATAAAAGGCTTCCCCGTCAAAGAAACCTCGCTAACGGTCTGGAACTGGACAACCGCACTCGCCGTAAGCGTTACAGGAATCGCACAGGCAGACCCACAATACCAAGAATACATCGTCTTAAATGTCTCATTGCGCAACGTAGCGAGCCATGAGATCTGCTTCGGCACAAACGACAGTTTCAACCAAGAGCTTCAACAAGCCAAGACCAAAAACCTGTTCTTGGAAGCTGTTTACGAGGCCCCAGGTATGGAACAACGACCCTGCTTGTTCATTCAGAAATCAACGCCCTCGACATTGGCTGGGGAATCGCGCCGACGGAAAAACTGTATTCCCTCGCACCGAATCAATCAATAAATGGCTATGTTTATTTCATCATACACCAGGGTTACACTCCAAAAAGCTTAGTCTGTAACGACACCAATGGCGAACTTTTCACCGTGGAATTGAACAACTAGAAAGACACGTGTTGTGGTGCCGCCGACAGGACTTGAACTCAAGAAAAGTGGCGAAGTCTCCTGCATATCCTCTTTTTTCTATTTGTTGTCGGCAAAGCGCCACCTCATGACGGGTTCATCTGTCGTGCGCTCACTTTGCTAATACTTCTATCTTCACTCGCCCATCTTTGATGGGTATGTTTGCGAAATATTTGTCCATGGTGAAAAACAGTTTGCATCCCAGTCGTTCTGATATCAATAGTTGAACTAGGTCTGGGGCATTTGCTTCCTTATAGACAATTTCGCTATCAACTCTGCAGGAAGAGCATTTCAGATAGCTGTTGCATTTCTGGCAGCGAAACCTGTATACGCGAAAAGATCCTTTGGTTGCCAACAGCAAGGGGAGACCTGCCGCAAATGTTTCGTTTGGGTATGTTAAGCCGTCTGGTTCGAAACTGAAGTGTTGTGTGTCTTTCGTTATCTTGTCGATGATCGTGCTGAAGGCCTTCATGCTGTCTTTGTGTACAGTTTCTTCGAAAGGTTTTGAGTTTGCGATTTGTATCAAATCGCCTTGCGATGGGCTGTTGGCAAGTTCTTGATATTTCATTTTCGTGACTATTGTCCGAAGCGCATGCAGAGTCTCCATGAGGGTGAAATTGGAGACCACAATCTTGTATTTGTTATTCTGGACTTCTTCAAACAGTTTTTCGGCAAGTTCAAAGTTCTCGTCTGAATCCCCCAATGAATACGAGACGAGAATGTTGGTGTCCGGATAGATTCTCACTGGTGCAGAATCGGTCATTAGCTATCCCGGATTTCTCGGATAAGTCCTGTTACGTCGATCTTTCCTTTTGAGATCCACGATAAGCAACCTTTGAGATCTGTCACGCTTCCAGGGTTTTCGTTAATTGTCCTAGGAATTGCGGGAAGACCTGTGAGAGATCTTAGGTATAGTCTCTGACAATGATCTTCTGGCCCTATGATGGTTTTCAGTGTTGTTTGTTTGAGAATCATATCTGTTTCCAGAATAACATTCTGTTCGAACTTTGTGGAAATGTACTGTGCTGCCTTTTCTATTGGGTGCAACAAATCAGAAGGGAAAAACGTCGAAATTAGTCCTTCTCTGATTGATGACCATAACCTTGAAAACAGTTTTTGTGGTTCTAGGCTCATTTCCTGCTCTCCTCTTCAACTTTTTTCAAGAGGATTTCTAGATCTTTGACGAGCTCGTTCATCTGCTTCCCAAGTTCGAGTTTTTCTTCAGCCGGCAGTTCCATGGCTCTACTAGTCTTTGGCCCTATAGCCGCCGCCCTGAGCATTATTTTCAGGAATAGGCCTGCAATCTCAGGCGGTGCTTTTTCCACAAAAGCATCAAGTCTCTCCGGAGAGAATTCCTTCATCATCTTGAATTCGTTCGGAAATCTCTTCTCTATTTCTCCCATCTTCGTAATCAACTTGCCGTTCTCGCTAAGCATGGAAATGAATATCTTTATGAGGTTGAGGAATTCGGTATATTCTTCCTTTCCTTCTTGGTCCATGTTGACCCTCTTTCCTTTTTCAAACGGCTGAGATTTAAAGTGTTTGTTCCAGTTGATAATAAGGTATACTAATCAAGAATCGACATCTGATATTTATTTGTCGTTCAGTGCTGTGCTATGTCTATGTAGCGTCAGGCAGACTGATATTCGCGCGTAGTCCCATTATGAAACACTATCGTAGACTAGAATGAATGATTACGATTGAAACGCACGCTTTTGAACAAAGACAGATTATGCGACCAGTCAAGTCGGTCTTGCCAGCGCACGCGCTAATTGACGGGTGAAGCGGGTTTATAAAGACTGATAGAAAATTCTTCCATAACGGACGCTGAGACTAATAGAAGAAGAAAATTTGGGGTTATTCTAGAGCGCGCGCGACAAGAATCTCGGGCGCGTTCGCACGATTTCTCATCATGTGTTCCTGTTCGATTCTGAGTATTAATTGTAGCTTCATAATTGCTTTATCGCGTGTAATGTTTGTTGTAACTATTCGATGTCACAGTAGCGGTAGGCACAGAAGGTATTCAAATGGAAGAGCACGTGGTTGAATCTTCTGCAAAAATAGTGCTAGATTTGAACGATAAGATACATGTTTTGCATGTGGATGATGACTCTGGTCTTCTAAAGATTACTAAGCAGTGTTTGGAAATGGAAGGACCGCTTCAAGTTGACACGGCCCTTTCTGTTGAAGAAGCTTTGATGAAACTGGAGAAGGACAAGTATGACATCGTGGTTTCCGACTACCAGATGCCTGGAAAAGACGGTCTGGAATTCCTGAAAGCACTGAGAAGCAAAGGGAATGCGATTCCCTTTATCATGTTCACAGGAAAAGGAAGAGAGGAAGTTGCAATAAAGGCGCTCAACCTTGGAGCCAACCAATACGTCAACAAATTGGGAGAAACCGAAACCGTCTATGTGGAACTAGCTCACAGCATCACAGAATTGGCCAAAGCTAGAAAAGCCGAAGAAAAACAAGGTGAATCCGAAGAGAAGTTCAGAGACCTCTTTGAGAAAGCAAATGACGGACTCGTCTTCGTGGACCTGTCCGGAAGAATAGTGGATTTGAACCAGAAGGCAGCAGAGATGGCAGAAAAGCGAAAAGAAGACATTGTTGGAAAATCGTTTCTTGGCCTGGGCTTAGTCAGCTTAAATGACGTGCCTGTTCTAGTTGAGAAACTTGGACAGCAAGCGATGGGCAAACCAACAGAGAGATTCGAATTTGAAATCGAAAGCGAGAAAGGTGAGAAAAAGTTCATTGAAATAAGCTCCACAATCATTCGAAAGAACAACATGCCAACAGGCTCTCTGGCCATTGTGAGAGACGTCACCGAGCGCAAGAAGGCTGAAGCTGCGCTGAAGGAAACCAAAGATCAGTTAGAGCTGCAGATCAAGAGAATGCCTATTGGCTGTATCGTCTGGGATAAAGACTTCAAGGCTATTTCATGGAATCCTGCTGCAGAGACCATTTTCGGATATTCTGCAAAAGACGTCATAGGCAAACATCCGTACGACACTATTGTGCCCAAAGAAGCTCAACCCGTCGCAGATAAAATCTGGCAGCGGTTGCTCGAAGGAGATGAGACCGCCAACAGTGTCAACGATAATTTCACCAGAGACGGTAGAACGATAACCTGCTCATGGACTAATACCCCCCTCAAACGAGAGGACAATTCTGTAATCGGCGTGTTATCCATGGTCCAAGACATCACCGAACGCAAAAAGGCAGAGGAGGCCCTGAGGGAGAGTGAGGAGCGTTCTTCCACGATATCTGCTGCGACCTTTGAGGGAATTGGAATCAGCGAACAAGCGAAAATCATTGACGCTAATGCTCAATTGGAGAAAATGTTGGGATATGAACCGGGCGAACTGATAGGCAAGTCTGTGCTCGATTTTGTGGCTCCCGAATCACGCGACTTTGTTATGGCAAATATGCGAACAGGATACGAAGGCCCGTACGAGCACTTGGCAATGAGGAAAGATGGTTCTGTTTTCCCGGTTGAGATACGGGCCAAACCCATTCGCTACAAAGGAATTATGGCCAGAGTAACCGCCATCAGCGACATCACTGGGCGGAAGAAGACTGAAGAGGCTCTTAGAAGTTCAGAAGAAAGGTACAGGGATCTTTTCGAGAACTCAAAGGAGCTCATGGTCGCATATGACTTGAAGGGGAATCTGACTGCTGTAAACAAAGTCGCCATGGCGTATGGTTTTGCACGTGCCGAGCATATAGGGAGAAATATGCTGGAGTTTGTTCCTGAAGAACAGTGGCCAAGATTACGTGAAGAAGTAAAGCAAATTCTCCAAGGAAAATGTGTTGAAAATGAAATCGAAATAGACACTCCGAAAGGGAAGAGAATCTTGGAGTATAGAAGCAGCCCCATAAGAGAGGGAGAGAAAATTGTTGGCATTAGCGGATCATATAGAGACATAACTGAACGCAAAAAAGCAGAAGAAGCCCTCAACAACTCTGAACGAAAGTACAGGGAGCTCTTTGAGAATGCATACGATGGCATACTTGCACTTGACCTGAATGGAAGAGTGATTGAAGCAAACAATGCTGTTCTGCGGTACGGTTATAGAAAGGAGGATGTCGTCGGAAATAGCATCCTTGATCTTGTTCCCAGAAAGTATCACCCTGTCCTTATGAAGGACTTTTCTCAAGCAGCGCAGGGGAAACCTGCCAAGAATGAAATCGAGATACAGACTCCAAATGGAACTCTTATGGCAGAATATTGCTTCAGTGTCTTAACCAGAGAAGGGAACGTCGTGGGAGTGCAGGTGATTATAAGGGGTTTGGAGGAGCGAAAGCAATTTGAAAAGACGGTTAAGGAGAGCCAACAGAGATTCAGGGGCTTGTTTATGGGCAATCCTGAAGCCGCCGCGTATGTCGGGCCAGACTATCGCGTTTTGGAAATAAACCCCCGCTTTGAAGAACTCTTTGGATATTCTCTTGAGGAAATCAGAGGAAAACACATCAACGATGTAGTAGTGCAGAAAAGCAAGATGGGCGAAGCGGAGGCTCTGGATAGGAAAGCAGTGGAGGGATATGTTTACCACAATACAGAAAGGCGAAGAAAGGATGGATTACTAGTTCCTGTGGCCGTTTCTGCAGCTCCAATCGTAGTTGAAGGTAAACCCACAGGATTTGTTGCGATGTACAAAGACATTTCAGATATGAAGAATGCTGAGAAGAGACTTGAAACAATGAATGAAAAGCTTCAAGTCGTTGGCGGATTGACCAGACATGATGTCAGAAACAAGCTCGGCACAGTGACAGGAAATGCTTTCCTGCTCAAGAAGAAGTATGCTGAACACATGGACATTGTTGATGGTCTCAAAGAGATGGAACAAGCTTGCACAGAGATCGTGAGGATCTTTGACTTCGCCAAGACCTATGAGATGCTGGGTGTTGAAGATATGACCTACATTGACGTGGAAAAAACGTTCGGTGAAGCAGTATCGCTCTTTTCAGGTTTGATTAACTTGAACGTAGTCAATGATTGCCATGGACTGACTGTTCTGGCAGATTCACTGCTAAGACAGCTCTTCTACAACCTAATCGACAACTCGCTAAAGTATGGCCAAAAGATTACTACGATAAAGGTACGCTATGAGAAAACAGAACAAGATAAGCTGGAAGTATTCTACGAGGATGACGGCGTGGGCATACCTGTTGCCAACAAGCGGCACATCTTCAAAGAAGGATACAGCACAGGAGGAAGCACTGGCTACGGGTTGTACCTAATCAAGAAGATGATGGAAGTTTACGGTTGGACCATACAGGAGACAGGTGAAACTGGCAAAGGAGTCCTGTTTACAATAACTATACCTAAAACTAATCAAAATGGAAAAGAAAACTATCATATTGTTTAATCCGCGCGGGATAGTGTTGCCCGCAGTGTAAGGCCAGCATGGACAACACTACGCGCGCGACGGTAATAGACCTATCAGCTACTTTAGCGCGTTGCCTTGTCCCAAATTAGGTGTTGAAGTAGGTTGGTGAGACTGTTTTGTCTTGTCTTCCGGGGTTTTCAGCTACTTCTCTTGTTAGGATTAGGCTGAATATGCTGTAGAGAGCGTAGACGGCGACGTTTCTTACTCCTCTAACCTTGTTCATGGCTAGGCTGTGCTGGGTTTTGAGGAAGCTAAAAACAGCTTCAACAGCAGGCCGCTTATGATACTGCTTTCTGGTCTTCGGGTCCGTGGGATCTGAATTTCTTGTCAACTCGCAGGACGCTCTTGACGCGCGCGCAAGACCTGCTGGGAAGTGGCAACAGGTCTTGTCTGTTTCTTACCCCTGTAAGTTCTTACACCCCTTAAGTTGCTTGTGAGGTTAGTAGGAGTGTTCGGAGCATGGGGTCGTTGATTCTGTAGACTTTTTCTTTGTCTTGTATTAGCATGGCTGCTTTGAGGTTTTCTATTATTCGGTAGATTGTTGCGTCGTTGACTGTGGATGCTTTTGCTATTTCGCGCGCGCTTCCCACTTAGAGTTCCGTTCATGCAGCCAAGAACAGCATTGAGTTGGTAAAGAATGACTAGCCATAAGAATGGTAGGACTGATTATGGCAATTATAGGTTTTGGTCTAGCAATCTCTGGCGCGAGCGCGTCGATAAGCGCCTTTCTCTTTCGCCTTTTCTCCAACCAATCTTTAAACCCGGCCATTTCAATCCTCTTCTATGAGTTTGCTGGGTTCAAATCCCAGCGCACCCTGGCTTCATAATCGAGAGTGAAACTAGGCAATGATGAACTAGCGCGTGTTGTCGTGTACTAATTCTTGGTATTAAATGTACTAATGCTTGGTATTAAGTGTCCGCAGGCCGATTTGTCTTTGGTGACTCTATGAGAAAAAGGAGGATAGCCATTGTAGCTGCATTGACGACACTGGCGTTGATCGGAGCAGTCTTCGCCGCCTCTGCCGTTCTTTCTGGGCAACGTGCAAGCAACGAGTTGGACAGTTACACAAGCTTGAATTCTCCAATAAGGCTCACCAAAGTTGGCGACATACCTAACGAAGTCTCTTTGGGCGTTCCATACGCATTCCATGTTGTGACAGAGAACCTGAACCCGTCAGAGTCCTATACGATCAGAATAGTTTTTGATGTCTCACAACAATGGTGGGTCTACCCGCAGATACCAACGCCAATAAACAACGGGTCTGTCTCAGGTTCCCCCGTTTCTACCCCTATTGTGCCCCAGTTCAATTATAGCGCTTTTAACCCGCTGACTCCAGACATGGTTACGTTGACTTTCCGCGGCAAAACCGTTGACCTTGCCTACAATGACACTGAAAATAGCCTAATAGGCTATTCAGACGCGTTCACGACAGCCGTTGGTTACTACGACAGCTCAGCAGTAACAGTTCAGTTCAATGACGCGGCGCTCTCAGCGTCGACAGGCAGTTGGACAGTGAGTATATGGGCGATCTTCGCCTAGTCTCCCTCTTTTTTTAAGCTTCAAAATGCGCGAAAGCTAGTAAGGGCATCCATCTCGACTGTCCTTGCATCAAGGACTATGATGTCTGTCTTTCTGTTTGTTCTGATAATGTTAAGTTATTTGTGATGAACTCTAGGAACGTTAGGGTTCATTCATGTTCTTGGTCAGCTTCAACTTCCCTTCGTCTGCGTCTTTGCATTTCATCTTGAAGCTTTCGAGATTCAAGATTTTCCACGTCAATTCCTTCAGTGTAAAATGTTTTCCCACAGTTTTGACATTTAGTGCGTACCCCTGCTGTCAGCGGCGCTGTATATCTTTGCCCACAAGAAGGACAAACCCATGTGATGCTCTCTTCTTCCTTGTTCTTGTCTACCATTAAAGTTCCCCTTTTTTGAGCAAACAACAAGTAGCCTCCCAAAGGTTACCTATAGTTTCTTTCAATGCTACACCTATTTATACTATCACTTGGTACCAAAAAAGGTTTAATAGAATTGGAGATTTGACAAGAACTCTTGAGACTTTCTTGCTGCTGTAAATTGGGACAAAGAATATCATGAGATTAACTCAAGTACCGTACTCTTAGCGCGCATGCGTGTTCCTAACTTCCTTTTTTTTCACTGTAACGAACCTGTGTTGCGCTCATTGAGACTTTCCGTCTCTCTTGGGCGGAAACCCTCTTTTTCTGTCTTTTATGGTTTAATATTGGTTTTACTTTGGGTGTAGTGTGGTTTTGGAGGGGTTGCTTTTGTGTATTGATTTTGTGTTCATAAGTGTTTAATCAGGAGCAAGACATCCAAGACAACGTTGCCAATGCACGCGTGAGTGTAGTGTACTGTATGAAGTGTGATTTCCATGGCTGAATCTGCTGTTCAGTCACATGCCGAGATAGTCGTCGGTTCCGATGAGAAGAAGCTGATTCGTGTCTTGCACGTTGACGATGAGCTGGACTTGCTGAAAATTGCGAAGCAATGTCTGGAATTGCAGGGCCCGTTTCAAGTTGACACTGCAGGCTCTGTTGAAGAAGCCTTGAACAAGCTGAAAGAGAAAGAGTACGACGCAGTCATCTCAGACTATCAAATGCCGGGCAAAGACGGGCTAGAATTCCTGGAAATGCTGAGGAAGAACGGAAACACTATCCCATTCATCATGTTCACTGGAAAAGGAAGAGAAGAGGTCGCGATAAAATCCCTTAACTTGGGAGCCAACCAGTACCTCAACAAGGTGGGAGAAACTGAAACTGTTTACACGGAGCTAGCTCACAGCATAACGGAACTGGTCCAGATTAGAAGGTCTGAAGAAAAGCTGCGTGAATCGGAAGCGGCCCGGTTAGACAGAGAGAAGAAGCTGGAAGCAATATTCGCTTCGTCTCCTGACGCCATTACAATTTTCGATCTTAATGGAAACGTGGCCGAACTCAACGAAGCTGCAATGACTTTGCACGGTTTCTCTGAGAAAGGAGAAATCTTGGGCAAGAGCAGCTTTGACTACGTAGCTCCCAGAGATCATTCTCGAGCAATGGAACTGTTTGGAAACACGCTAAGAGAAGGCTCTGCCAGGAAAGCTGAAATCTCGCTCTTGACTGCTGACGGTCGCGAATTTCCAGCAGAATTGTATGCAAACGTTGTCAGAGATGCCTGTGGCATGCCTACTAGCCTAATGGTGGTAACAAGAGATGTCTCGGAGCGCAAGAAAGCAGAAGAGGCTCTAAGAGGATCTGCGACCGCGCTCAAGAAGTCGGAAGCAGAATATCGATCATTAGTCGAACAATCAACGCAGGGAATAATGATCGCACAAGGACCAATACCTCACATAGTCTTCGCTAACTCCACAATTTCAAAGATTCTGGGCTATACTGTTGAAGAATTGACGTTACTCTCGCCTCAACAAACAGCAGGACTCGTGCACCCAGACGACCGAGAGCTCTTTTTCGAACGATTCAAAGACCGATTGGAAGGAAAGCAGGCACAACCACAGTACGATGTTCGAGGAATCAGAAAAGACGGAACTATGGTATGGCTAGAGCTGTCTTCTGCTCGCATAGAACATGGAGGACAACCAGCCGTGCAAGCGATATTCACTGACATAACTGAACGCAAGAAAACGGAGGAAACGTTGAAGGAGTCTGAGGAAAGGTTTAGGGACTTGTTCGAAAGCATACAAGACCCTGTGGGCATCTTCGTTGGAAGAGAAGGCCGCCTCATAGACTACAACGGAGCGTTCAAGAAATCATCGGGATACACCAATGAAGAACTGAAAGGCAAAGTGTTCTTGGATTTTGTTCACCCTGACGATCGCGCCATGGTTCTAGAAAAATATCAAACAAAATACTCAGAAGAAGAACTCCCCCTCATATACGAAATAAGGGGGGTGAACAAGAGAGGAGAATCTATTCCAATGGAGCTCAGCGTTAGCGCGTATAAGAAGAAAGGCAGAGCCATTGGCATAGAGGTTATACATAGGGATATTACTGAAAGGAAACGTTATGAGGAAAGACTTTCGGCGTTGAACATCTACAGTCGGGACCTAAACATGGCGGAGAAAAGGGAAGAAATATATCGCCTAACCTTGGACGCCATGCAAAAAGTTCTGGGATTTGAGTATGCAGATTTCTTCATTATTGACAAAAACATGCTTTACATAGTAGATCAACGTGGATATCCAGAACCTTTTCCACTTGAGTTGCCGTTGGATGGCAGCAAGAAGGGCATAACTATTAAGGTGGCAAAGACTGGCAATTCCGTAATCGTTCAAGATGTAAGAAAGAATACAGACTTCGTGGAAGGACTCCCTGGCATACTTTCCGAACTCGCCGTACCAATCAAAGCTGGGCAAGAAATCCTTGGAGTACTAAACGTAGAAGACAAAAGATTGAACGCTTTTGACGAAGAAGATCAGGAGTTGCTTGAAATCCTAGCGTCACACGCCGCCACCGCGATAAGCAACTCAGAGTATGCCTGGAATTTGGAAAAATATGCAACAGAAATTCGAGAAAGTCAACAGAAATTTGAACGGCTTTTCATGGACAATCCTGAAGCAGCCATCTATCTGGACGTGAACTTCATAGTAGTGAACGTGAATCCTCGTTTCTGCCAGCTGTTCGGTTACTCTGTAGAGGAAGTCAAGGGCAAAAAAATAAACAAGGTCGTAGTGCCAGAAGACATGCGCGAAGAGGCAGAAAGCCTGGACAGAGACGCGAAGAACGGATATGCCAGTCATGACACTGTTAGAAAGAGAAAGGATGGGTCGCTGGTGCCAGTGTCGATTTCTGCTGCTCCAGTAACCTTTGAAAACAATCTGCTTGGCTATATTGGGATATACAAGGACATCACTGAGCTGAAAAGGGCGCAGGAAGAATCGGAAGAGTCGAGGAAACATTTCCAAATGTTGTTCGACCTTATGGCTGACCCAGTTGCTGTAGTGGATGGAAGAGGAAAAATCTTGGAAGTCACGCAAAAAGCTGAAGAAATAACAGGGTTCAAGAAGGAAGAGCTTGTTGGAAAGAACTTGCTGAAAGTAAAGATGTTTGGGGCGAAGACCAAAGCAGTAATGATAAAGAAACTGGCCGAAAGAATGATGGGAATGAACGTGCAACCATATGAGGTCGAACTGCTAAAGAAGAACGGGGGAAAGCTGATTTACGAAATAAACGCGGCGAAAATCGATTACAAAGGCAAACCGGCTGATCTCGTCGTGTTCCGCGACATTATGGAAAGGAAGAATCTGGAGGAAAAACTGCGGGTTGTCGGTAGCCTCACGAGGCATGACGTGCGAAACAAGCTTTGCAGGGTGACTGGAAACGCTTATCTGTTGAAGAAGAAGCTGGCTGGAAACCCTGAAGCGTTGGAGCAGTTGGCCGACATGGAAAACGCGGTCAGAAACGTGGAAACAATTTTTGAGTTTGCAAGAACATACGAGAAGCTGGGCGTCGAACAACTAGCCTACTTGAGCGTTAGTAAGGCTGTTGGCGAGGCAGCGTCGCTCTTCTCAGACTTGAAAGGCATCAGAATTGCGAACGAGTGCGGAGGATTGACCGTGTTGGCTGATTCGCTCCTGAGGCAGCTTTTCTACAATTTGATTGATGACTCGCTCAAGTATGGCGAGAAGTTGACTCAAATCAGAGTCCGCTATGAGGAATTCGAGGACAAGCTGAAGCTGATATATGAGGATGATGGCGTTGGCATATCTCGAGACGCAAAATGCAAGCTTTTCACTGAAGGCTTCACCACTGGCAAAGGCTCAGGCTACGGACTTTACATGGTTAGCAGGGTGATGGATGTTTATGGCTGGGCAATCGACGAAACGGGCGTGCCAGGCAAAGGAGCACAATTCACCATAAGCATACCTAAAACCAAATCAGACAGAAGACAAAACTTCAGGCTTAGTTGAACCCAAACCTAGCGCGCGCGCTATATGCGTTAACGGCGCAGTGTCGATACTAATTCCAAGCCTTGAAATCTGTGAGCAAACTGACCTCCCTCTCAAGTGTTTGTCAAGCCATTGCCTCACGAACCCGCGCGATCCTGGCGTGCGCTACCCGTGACCAAGGCGCTTGTGCCGTTGCAGGGCAACGCGCGCTGTGGGAGGATTTCGTCGTGCTTAAGGTTTGCTTGACTCTGAGCTTATGTTCCTGCGCATGGCAGGAAGATGAACGTATGACGCGCGGGTTAGAGCTATATGCCTGAAAACGTCAATGAGGATCGCGATAGTTTGTTGGAGTTGAAGAGATGAGGATTATAGGTGTAAGTGGCAGTCCGAGGGTTGGGGGAAATACTGATATGATATTGAAGGAGGCTTTGATGGCTGCGGAGGAAGAGGGTGTAGAAGTGGGTTTGATTCGTATCTGCGATTACAGACTGGAGCCTTGCAATGCATGTTCAGACTGTTTCAACACCAAGAAATGCGTCATCGGTGACGACTGCGAGAAGCTCTACCGAGAACTCGTGAATGCTGACGGCGTCATACTGGGCAGTCCCTCTTATTTTCAAGGAGTGACGGCTCAGATGAAAATCTTCATAGACAGAATAGGGTTCCTAGCTTTGGCGCGAGGAAGAAAGGATTTTGCGGACAAAGTCGGCGGAGTCATCGCTGTCGCTCGGCGTTCAGGCGTGGCAAGCACTTGCAATCAGATGCTCACGTTCATGACTGCGGTTAGAATGACTATCCCGGGTGGCGGAAGAGCCTTCGCCATCGCGAGAGAGAAGGGCGAGGTTATGAAGGACAGGGAAGGAGTGGAGTCTGCGAGGTATATGGGAAAGATGCTGGCAAGAGCCGTTCGCGCCATCAACAACTCGCCAAAGGACTAGAATCCAAACTAAGCTCGAATCGGGTTTTCAAATGGCGCGCGAGCTCGCGCTGTGGCTCGAAGGCGCAAAACAATTATGGGTAGAACGCCCTCTACCATAGATAGGGAGTCTGGGAAATGGTCGACGTGGAGGAGGGAAGGATTATTGGTTGAGGGCATCCGTTATCGTTCGCCGATTTTCGCTGCGTTACTCATATTGACATGCATTCTAGCTGTCTTTCTTATTGTCTCTATCTTAATCTATTCGTTGTTACTGCTTTCCTATGTTCTTATTGCTGCAGCAATTCTGTCTGGGATTGCCGCTTATTCTTGCTTCGCGAGTGGAAAGGTGCGAACACGTAAAGTATTGCTAGGTCTGACTCTGCTAGTAATTGTAACTTTGACGTTTTATGCAGCCTTGTTCGTATTGTCTCTCACGCGCGCCAATTGGGTCTTTGTGTTAACCACAGACAAGTCTTCTTACAGTCTTGGAGAAAAAGTTCTGATTACGGTAACTTTGGAGAACTATGGCTTCGTGTCCCACTCAATAACATCAGCGACGTCAGACCCCGTAGTCGTTGTCTACGCTATAAGTCCCGTGGACCTAAGCGGGCGCAAGGTGTGGTCCAACCCCTATCTTTTTGAGGAGACTACTTTTTCAGTTTCACCTGGCCAAGCTCTAGTGAGAACGTACGTGTGGAATCAAACGAACTCCGCCCAGCCTTGGTTATGGAACGCCACGTACGAAGCAGGCACATATCTAATAGAAGCATTCATACCTGGAAGCTTCGGCCCCACTCCCTCGACACTCTTCCTTGCAGATGTCTACATGAACGTCACAGCAACATAGCGCTAGCCAACTGAATGAATGAGTTTAGGGTTCCAGATGTTACGTGAACACTCGGTTCAGCAGTATTGAGTTCCACTTTTCGGGCACGAGCGCACCTACATGAAGTGCACCTGTCATTTGATCTTCGTCCCCAGCATCAACGCAGAATAAAACCTTCCTCTAGCGCGTGCTGGTCTACCCCAATACTGAAATCTATTACGGTGGTAGGTTGATTCGCATTAGTTGGTTGGGCATTGCGAAAATTCAACGGTACAGACTACGGTAAGCTAGGATCCACAAGGAGAAGGAAATGATAGTGGTTGAAAATAACAATCATAACAAAAATAACAAAATCCTAACCAATCCGTTTTCGCCTCAGTATCCTTCAGATCCAAAATGTTTTGCGGACAGGAGTGAGCACCTGAATTATTTCACTCGGGCCGTTGCAAATTCAGCGAAAATCAGACCACCCGCCCCCAGCAACATGATTCTCGGTGACTGAGGAGTGGGGAAAACTTGGCTATGCTAATAAAAAATCCCCAAAACGGAACATGATTGCTTGGGCTTTCATAGTCATCCGCCATATGCCTGAGCTCTTTCTAGCACAAAATCGCTATGGTTGGCTTTTTTGTTGCGTTCTGCTTTTTGAATGGCCAGGATATCATTATTTTTATTTCTCTAAACCTTAGTGATTCCAAACATAACTACTAAGGAAATGAGAAAAAAATATAATGAAGATTGATGTATTACTGCAATAGGTGGTGTCAGAAATGGAACGTGATCTAGAAGCGTATGCTTCAAGGGAGATTATGAGGCTGTATGGAAAACATTTCATAAAATTAAAATACTTATATGCTATTTCAATTATATGAAATACAGTGAAAACAAAAAAAGAGAAGTATGCTTTCAGCAAACAAGAGATAGAAATACTAAAAGAAATCGCCAATGACAATCATATTCTATCTCAAATAAGAGAAAGGTGCTCAATCAAACCGAGCCTTCTCTCGCACTACCTAAAGAAACTTCAAGAAAAAGACATAATAAGAGTACAACAAGTAGCCTTTTCTTCCGAAATGAATTTTGCGAATTCCAGAAAAAGTATCTTTTTCCAGGATACAAAACATGCGCTACTCCTGAAAGAACTCTTAGGAAAATACTCGCACATCAAATGGGAAGACGTTTTACCTGGACTTGGCATCGAGGTTCTCTTTCAAATATTAACAGGCGCATACAGTAGTGATCAAAGCGTTTCGCCTATCACATTTTGGAGATATTCCAGAAACTTCATGGCCCTCGGGATAGTGGCGTGCAGTGGCGAAGACTTCCTAATCAACGATCGTTTTTCTTTATTGAGTAACTTCTTGGAAGAATATCAGAGTTTCATAATTAAAGCAATTGTTAGTTCAGTCTCCGAGAGTGCGATTGTGTTGTGGCAAAAGGATTTTGAGTGCCTGATCAGATTGCCAAAGACCATAGAAATTTCTCGAAGCGATTTTGTAAAGACAGCCACTTCTTGTTTGCCGGATTTCGGTATTCAACTGACGTCAGATTTTGAGACGTACTTCTATTCCAAGAGGAAAACAAGGATTTGTCTGGAGGAAATAATACTTCACACTCTGCTAATTGAAAGGGGAAATGTTCGTTACGTAACTTACAGCCTCATACTGCTAAAGAAGGAACTACGGCAAGTCGACAAGGATTACCTGCTGAAAAGAGCCACATGGTACGACCTAGGTCTACAGATTAATGCAATGTTGGAATTTTTGAGAACAAGAGGCACTCGCACTGGTTCAGGATTGCCAACATGGGATGAATTAATGGCTAAAATGAGGGAATATGAGGATGAGGCGTTGACTTGACAAATAGGCCATCTTTTGATAGAAAATACATAATCAACGAGCTAGATAAATTATCTTCAAAAATCGCGGTTCACACTCAAATTTTCATCATAGGCGGCCTAGCTTTGATTAATTACGGACTGAAAGAAGCAACATAGGACATTGACGTTGTAGTTCTTAGTGACCAAGATATGGGCACTTTGGTTGAGTCGTTGGCGCGCGCCAGCGTGTTGCTAAATTCCTGAGATTGACATAAACTTGTTCTGTCATTCTCAGTTTTTGACGGACACCATAACTTGGCACGGAGGAGTGCTGGGAAAACCCCTCATGCCCAGAGGCCAATCGAGAAATTGACACGAACGATTCGATTTAGCAACAGCCTAGCGCGCTTTGTCGAAACTGCTATTATCGATTTTCATGCTGAGAATGCTCTGGTTCGTGCAAATCCTCTTTTTTTCTTTCTTTGATTTGTTGAAGTGCCCACAGAACTGCAGGATATTCCGCTATTCGTTCATGGAATAGTCCAGTGTTGTCAATCATGTTTGGGTTGAAGATTTTCTCATCGTAGAACTGGTCTATTGCTTTGATTTCATTGCTTTTCATGCGGGCCAGATGTGCTTTAGTGAACTTCTGAACTTCTCTTGTTATTTCGGCAAAATCGTATTGTGGGAGCTTCTCTGTTTGCAGTAGCTTCTTCAGGCTGGAGTCTATTGGAATCTGCGCGACTAGTTCAGGGTTGATTTCGTGCATTCTTGGTCTCTCGTGGGTTAGGCTTTCAACGATTGCGCATTTGCGGAAGATGTTGTGGTCGAATTTCATTCTGGTTATTTGGTACGTGTCGAAGAGGTCTCGAGGCGTTTTTCTGTAAAGCAGAGTGCACCATTTGTTTGCGAACAATTCCTCTTTCATTGGAGTTTTCGTCTTGAACGTTTCCTGTGTTCCTATGTGTTTGAAATCTGCTGACGTGTCGGTTTTGAGGATTGAGGTTCGTCGAAGGTATCCTATTTCTATCTTGAAGTTGTCTTCAAGGCCTTTGATATTCGCGTATCTGACGGTGAATCTTGTGAGCGGATAGCTTGCGTTTATGGCGATGTCCGCCTGTGTGTATTCTTGTCTATAGATTAGATCTTTCAGCCGTTCGTCGATTTCCTTTCGTATCTCTCCCCAGTCCGCAGTGTCTGTGTGTCGATAGTTGAAGTCGAGGTCTATTGACAATCGGAGTATCTCTGGTGAATAGACAAATGTGAGAGCTGTTCCACCGTAAAGTGATAAGCGGTCTGAGAGGAATTTCACCGTCGAGATGTCCTCCAGCAGATCCGAGATTCGACATACCTTTTCTATTTCTTTGGCGCTGAATCCGTGTTGGAGAGTCAACGCGTCGAAGTCGTATTTCCTTTTCACCTAGATACCTCTCAGTTGCTCCTCGAAAGCCTCGGGAATGTACAGATTCCATCTTCTGTTGAGACTGCCTTTTTTTCCACGGACCAAGTATCGTGGTGGGCCACTGATTTCAATTTCCATTTTGCTCAGCGTAGTGTCGTTGATGTGTTCATAGAACGGTGATCTCGTTCTTAGAAGATCCACGGTGAAGCCGATCTGCCTGGGAAGACCCTTCTTTCCTTGCTGAAGCGTGAGGCTAATCAGTTCTTCAACGTCGAGTCCACGGAGATTTTCTAGACTCTTTATGCATTCTTCCCATCCTCCGGCATATTGAACTCTGTCGATGCATTCGATGAACGTCCTTTCTTTGCTACTCACTCTCAAAAGGCTGCTTCCATAGGGTTTCTCAACTACCTGTGATGTCGTGTCTTTGATGAATAATGGTTTGAAGATGAACCGTTTGTAACTGAAAGGATCGAACCTGCATTTCGAGTTGACGCATACGTAAGCTTCGTTGAAAGCAGAGTAGGCGCAGCCGTAGTATTCCAAGGCGGTGTGGAAGCCCAAGTAATATTCTTTTCTGATTTTGGAGGCGATTAGAAGTTTATCTGGTTCGTACTTTTCTGCTTTTTCCAGCGGAGATAGAACGGCATACAGACCCTTCCGGATTGCCTGGAGCTTGTGAGCTTCTATCAGTCTTTTAACATATTTGCGATAGACGTATCTGCGGTTTGCAGAGCCCTCGATTACGCTTGACGATGCTTGCATAATGTCGTCAAAGCTTACTATTTTCATGGGAAAAAGAGCATTATAGAGCGCTTCAGTTTTGTTCACCATAGTCTTTTCACTTTTTTAACGTAGTTATCCATTTTATGGCATACTGCATTAAAAATATTTAAAACTTGTTACGCCTACAGTTATACAGAAATTTAATGCAGTTACCCAAAAAATGGCATACTACATTAAAATCTGTAAAAAGTCGAAAGTATACAGTTTGCCGATATATCAGTAACGTTGAAGCTCATTTACGTGCCGATGTATCTGCATCGTTGTTTTGTCTTCAGCTTCTCTCTGCTTAGTCTATGGCGCGCGGAATTGGTTTATGGTAGTGGGTTGTCGGTGAGGAATCGGGTCATTTTGGTTGCCAGTGTTTCGCCGATGTCTTCTTGGATGAAGTGACCCGCGTCGAAACGTTCGTGAGGTTGACCCTTGGCGCCGGGAATGTGTTCGGTTAGTCTTTTCTGGTTGGCTTCTGACCCTTGATTCTCATCACGTTTTCCTGCGAGAAATAGGAAGGGCTTTTTGAGCTTGCCCAGAGCTTTCCAAGCTGGAGCATTTTGGTCCTCAACAGCTGCGATCATTGAGGGAAATGTCCGCACTGCTGCTTTGTAAACGATGCTTGGGTAGGGACAAGAAAGAAAAGCATATTACAACTTCTAGGGATAATATGTTTTACGGAAGGAGCTAATTGAACATTCTAACTACATCTTCTCCCGAGACATTAAGATGGTTAGAGATCATCAAATCTGAAGTATTTGTGGAAATCCCTTCTGCAGAATACAGAGAATTTACGAATTGGGCGTCATTCAAGAATCCTGTCACCAAAAGAAAATTCGTTTACTTACAACCTTTGAAAAAGCAAATAAGATTATTCACAGAATTGCCGTTACTCTTTGATAGTAAACTCGAACCAACTCCAGCATCAAGAATTTGGGCAAAAGCTTAACCTTCAGTATTCAAAATACGGTCTGGGCGTGATATAGAAAAGGCGGTTTACTTCATTATAGGTTCTTACCGTTTTGATGTGACCAAGAGAAGTTTGACAGAAAATTAGGTAGACACTGAAAGGTTCTGCAAAGCGCGCACGGCCATTTCCCAACTCTACTTATACCGAATCGAAATGCTTTTTCGATGTATTGTCTTAGATGGAGCGATGTACGAAGCGCGCGCGCTTTTCGCGAACTATTTGGGAGCAGACATGCGTGCCACTATTCGCATGGTATTTATTAGATGGCACAAATTAATATTGAACGACTTACTCAACCTGACTGAGGAAACAAGGACATGAAGAGGTGTTGAAAGAGATGTTTCCCTTATTGTGGTGGTTGACGTGGATAATTGTGTTCGTTGTTCCTACGACTGATCGCTGGTTAATGAATAAGTGGCGGTACTTGGTTTTCGGCTTGTTCGGTGCGCTGTTCGGGTTTGTTGCCATCGCGGTCGCCACGCTGGACGTGTACATGGTTGTTTGGCTGATATTCTTCAAACTGTCCCTTACGGCCGTGGAGTGGCTGTTTGCGTACGTTAACGATTTTAGGTTTTCCGGTTACGAGGAACGGGTCAAGTACGGCAGGATAACGTATAGGCCAGTGCTTGGGGGAGCGAGGGGAAGGGCGGTGTACAAGTGGTTGGCCGCCGTTGCGCTGGTCGTGATAATCGTGTTTTCGAGCTTGATGTTGTGGCAAACGCAAGCTGTGTCGAGAGTCAACAACGCGAGTGCCTTCAACCAGATGCTGACATTCGAACCCGCGGGAACACCATTGTTCCAGCATGAAATCCCCGACAACATGCTGAGACTGACAACCCAAGAACTTGCAGAAAGCATCGCGTTGAGAAGCGCCGCGCACTTTGGAAGCGTAAGAGTCGGCTCCTCCCACATAACCCTGTACAACGGCCGCCTTGTCTGGGTTGTCACGATGGTCCCGCTGAACCTGTACGGCGACAATAGCGTCAAAGGCCTGGTCATCGTCGACGCAAACGACCCCGAACTCAACGTTGAAATCATCGACAAACCCTTCAAAGTGGCCGAAGGACTCCTGTACTTTCCACCGTTCTTGACAGGAAACATTCAGGGAAACGCCTACTGGGGCCAATCCACCGCCGACGCCTACGGCAGAGCCACCCTGACGGTCAATGACGATGGCAACTGGAAATACGTGCTGACCACAACCCAAGTTCAACCGTGGTCCTTCATCGCCCAGCCCAAGGGAGTATACGTCTACAACGACGTCGGCCAAGTCGAAAACTTTTACACCATGAATCAGATGCCCGGCTGGGTCACTCAGCGCTACGACGAAGGCTGGCTCAAAACCATGATCACCGCTTGGGGGGGTACCAGAAGAGGAAACGGCTTCGACATCTTCGCAGGCGGCTTCGCCTGGATACCCGCATCCACCAACAGAGTCGAAATCTCAGACGACGTTCGATGGATAGTCGACCCAGACACAAGCAAGATAACCGCGCTAGTCCCCGTTGACTTCGTCGGCGAAGCACAGACTATGGCGGGAATGTTCAAAACGACCGACACGGGAATAGAGTACTACGACACGACGGGTCTGGACATCAAGAGCGGCCTGCAGGCACAGAACGTCGTTGAGTCCCACATTCTGATGCCCACCACCGGAGCCTACGAAGCAGAAATGCCCCTAATCTACCCGATAAACGGTGAGAACGCCTGGTTCGTGCCACTGTACTGGCGGACGGCACAGGGCGAATCCACCTCAGCACAAGAAACCATCAAACTGGCCGGGCTCGGAATCGTCGACGCCGTAAACCTGGACCACTACACAATCGTCATGACCGGCGAAGGCTACCAAGGCGCAACGCTTGTTCAAGAAGCGAAACGCAGATTCGAAGCCGGAACAGTTCAACCCTCGAACGAGACGACGATAACCGGAACACTGACCAACAGATTCTCCTACGTCAACAACGGCAACACCATCTACGTCCTAACAATCAACCAAACCGACTACGCAGTGTACACACAGAACCTAGACTTCACAACAGTCAGCAGAATCGAAAAACTACAGATCGGCACCACAGTAACAATAATAGTCAACGCAAACAACAACGAATTCCTACGATTTCCAAGCTAGCGCGCACGTTTCAGACAGGGCACAACAAGGACTAATTACTCGTTCAGCCAACCTGCAATCGAGCCAGTCTTTGCTTGCATCAAGGTTATGGAACGAACCGCTTGATTATCCAATCTGGTATCGTAATCATTCATTTACCAGTTTCAGCAAAGCTCTCTTAACGGCAGGATCCTTGATTAGGCTTAGCAGTTCTCGGTCCTCGTCACTCAAGCCCGCGACCACTTTTTTGCCGCTAATATCCAAGCACTCTTCAAAGGCTTTGGGATAGCGTGCTTCAACTTCCTGCTGTAACGTTTGCAAGTATGTCATGTCGCTTGGGGGAATAGCCTTGCCTACGACGAATTTGATTTGAAACTCGTTAAACCCGGCTCGGCTTAGGCCGCTCATAACCCATTTTCTTAGCAGGTGCGTGTGAACTCTTCCGGTTACTGTAACGTGGGCATCTCTGGCCAGGTGTTTCGACATGCCATTAACACCTTCTTTTGTCGTGTATGTGAATAGGCTGTCGGTTTTGGGGCTGGCTTTGAGAAATTCTTCTATCCATTCTATCGCAAGCGGGTTCAACACGCCCAGGCGCAGGGCTCCGGTTTTGCCTCGTTGATGAATGAAATAGATGTACTGCTGCCTTTCTTCACGGGCTCGGTAAATGAGGTTTTCTATGTACGTGCGTTTTAGTTGTAGGATTGCTTGGACTTCCCAGCCGAGACTGCAAAAAGTGGCGAGTATGGCTTTTTGTTCTATGTTGGCTACGCTGAACATGCGAGTTAAATCCCGATTCGTAAAAACGTGACTTGAAAGGTCGATTAGGGTTGTGAGCTCGTTTTCCGCGTAGGCGTAGGTATTGGTCGTTGTAACTTGCGAAGCTGCCTAGTGCCGTGAGGACTGCGATGATGGTGTTTTGTTTCAACGGTTCCTTTCGCCAGCCAGGACACCAGCCTTGTAAAGCCTCGTTTTGAAAAGTCAGTGCCAAATGTCTCATTTCTCGGGGTTCCAAGGTTGCGAAGGTTTCTAGGGGTTTTTGCCACCATGCCGTGAAGATTCGGACGCTGTTAGCGTAGATTTTGCGTGTGGTTTCTGTTCGGCATTCGCTGAGCGCGCGCTGGCTTGTCCCTAAAATGGTCTAAAATGGTTTTTATTCTTCTTTTATCTATTGGAGCTTGATTTGGGCCTGGTTCGTAGGCAAATCCTGACCGCGCTGAAAGCCGGCAAATCAGGGGGTTCCATCAAAGCCGGATGGAAGTAGTTATTCCCATAAGCCGTTGAGGCTACACTTAGCCCATCTTGAAAGTCAAGGTACACAGAAGGGCTAAAAACACATATGTGCCTCAAAACTGCCCCTAAACCCGAAAACAAGAATTATGACCACTTTACACCAATTTCGGGACAAGGCAGCGCGCTAATCTTTTTATACGGCCATGGCTTCTTAAGCTGACTAGCAACGAAATATTTTTAAGCTTACTAATAGTTAAACCCTTTCTTAGCAAAATTTAAGGAGGAATGAAAAACAATGTTGTTAGATGACATACTTCTCGTACTAGTTCCTACAGTAATCATTGCGATAGCTGTCATTGTCATATTGTTATACTTCATATACACAGTGGTAAAACCCTCGGAAGCGCATGTTGTTGTTACACAAGGCAAAGGTAGAAAACTGTACACTTCCAGACCAAATGAAAAAAGTTCTTATTGGTATGTTCCGTTGTGGATGAAAAGAACAATTCTTCCATTGGGAATTGTAAAGCTACAAATAGAAAATATATCTCTACGGGATAGCGATATGGCAAAGTTTCTTGGTGACGTGCGTGTATGGCTTAACATAGAGAACCCTGAATTAGCCGCAGAAAAATTGGGTACTGGAGATTACACTCAAACTCTGACTACAGACGTAAAAGATCTTATAGAATCCATTACTAGAAACGAGTCTATGAAAATGGATGTTATATCTATAATGAGAGACAGAGCCAAATTTAGTACCACAGTTAGAGATGAAATCAAGCCAGTTCTTCTTGGAGAATGGGGAATCAAAATTGCAGATCTGGAAGTTATACACTTCAAGGATTTGGATCCATACCACGTCATAGCAGATATAGAGCAAAGACAAGCAAAGGTCATAGAAGCAGAGACAAGAAAACAAGTAGCAGATCAAGAAAAAGATGCGACTATATCAGAACAAAGATCACTTCAAGAAAGAGAAACTGAGAAAGCAAAGGCAGAGCAAGCTTACAAGACTGCTCAACTTGAGAAGGACAAGGCAATTGGAATCGCAGATCAGGAGAGGGCACAAGATATTTCGAAGGCTACGATGGAAGCTAATAAACAGTCAGTCGAGGCTAGAAGAGCTTTAGATGTTGGTACCGCTGAAGTAGGTGCCCAAGCGGTAGTCAAGACAGCAGAAGGAGCTGCGAATGCAGTGAAAACCAAAGCCGATGGTGACGCTCAAGCAATCAAGCTGACAGGCTTTGCTCAAGCAGACGTGAATCAAGCACAACTGTTTGCGACAGCTGCTGGTACAGAGAAACAAGCAAATGCATTGAAACTCTATAATGATGCAGGTTTGTCTATAGAAATTATCCATGCAACGTTGCAATCGCAGATAGCAAAGTGGGCGGCTCTTGGCGATGGACTTAAAGTAGCAAAAATTAGCATTGTTCAAAGTGGAGAAAGTCAAATCTTTGGTATTCCGCTGAGTGCAGAAGTTGGTGCAGATATTGGTATGATGATAAAGGCGCTTGAAGCACAAGGAGTAGATGTTTCTAAAGTTCTAGATACACTTCCGATAGGTTCTGTAGCTAAAGAAGCAATAAAAGCCAATCTCGCAAAGAATATAGTCAAGCAAGCAAACCAAGAGACAAAGAAGGCGAAGTAAGATGACAGAGAACCCTGACATAATAGATGTAAAGAAGCTCAGTCCGTTTGCGCAAACGCTTCTCAGTATCTACGCCAAGACAACTGGAACTAATAACAATGAGAAGGTTTTGGAAGAAGCTCTCTTTGGAATCTATGAGCTTAGAAAACAGATAGACGTGACACGCGATCCTAAGATATATCCACAGGACGCGCAAGCTTTGATGAAACAGGTAAAAGCAGTCTTTGCAAGGTTCGAGCGTTGTGGAGATCCAATGAAAATGTTGCCTGCAGATTTAACTAGCAGCTCATAAATCCCTATTTTTATCGCTATTATTATCAGCGGAGGTGACTGAGGTTGAGAAGAAAGAACGGCGGAATAATCTTTCTAATAATCGCAATCGTAATTATAGTTCTCTTTGTAATTGTGGTTGTTGCATATATAGAAAGCGAAAATGCAAGAGAATCACAAATCTCAGATTTTAAAGAGTTCGTTGCTGATCACAACTATCCGTTACATATGGGTTCAGTTTCGTACAGTAACGTTGTAACACTGGGAATGAGTGCTTTTGAAGAGAAGTGTACTACGTTGTCTACTGAAGCAAACTTTGAGATAATACAGCAAAATACACATACTTGGCTGATATTTCCACAGACAAAATTCAGTGTTGTAGATACACAGACTAACACTGTTTATCGATGGGTGGTGTAGCTTTGGACAGATGTTCAATTGGTTGGCATTGTTTGCATTTTACAGGAAACAGAAGGACTGTAATCCTTAAAGTGACAGACCACGGAAAATTTGGCAAAGAAGTACACGAGCAATTGTATGCGGAATAAGCAAACGTGACGCAATACTACATATTGGTAGTATAAGGAAAAGTCTGAACCTGAATCTGAAATTTCTTGCTCTTCCTTAAGCTGCGCGCGCTTAAAAAACAAAAACCACTGTTCCAATACACACTGAAAACACCCGCGCTACTTCTAATGTTGTGTGTTTATTCTTTGAATTTAATGTCGCTGTGTCTCTTTGTGTATTTGGGAAGGTATTTTTTCAGCTTGAGTAAGGCTTCGGTGCATTTATTTACTCTGAAAACTTTGTCTTCTGGAATTTCTGGGTACCGGGTTCTTTCGTCGATTCTCTGGTCGGCTAGTGACCTACTCCATCCTGGCAGGTCAAATGCTATTATGAGGCGTTTCAAGGACCAAGCGTATGCAATTTCGGAGAGTGTTCCTGCTCCGCCTCCAATAGCTATTACCGCGTCGCTGTTGGCTACTATTACGTTTCTTGCTTGGTCCATTCCAGTTGCGATAACTATGTCTGCGTAGTCTTCTGCGAGCGAGGGATCAAAACCGGGGAGGATGGCGATCAGTGTGCCCTCTTTGTAGTTGGGTGATTTTCTGGCGCCTTTGGCGACTGCTTTTGGCAGGTCCCCGAGCCCTCCAGTCATTATGCGATATCCCGCGGTTGTCAGTTTTTCGCCCAGTTCTTCAGCTGTGTTCCATTTGGCTCCGCCAGACTCCATGTGCGTGTCTCCGATGATGGAGATTATTGGTCGATTGTTCAATTTCTTCCCTCCAAGGATGGTTTCGCGATGAGTTTGGAGATTATTGCTTCTCTTTCTTGGGTTTTTCTGTTTGGTTTGTTTTCTGACGGCTCATAAAAGTATATGTTGTCTTTGATGTGTACCGGGTTTTTGGCTAATTCGGCTATAGGGATCATGAATGCCCAGTCTTCACTGTGTTTTACCCATTCTCCGTCAATTTGAAAGTATTCTTTCGGTATTCTGTCGTAGAGGTGTTTGCGGTATGTTCTTAGGTGTAGCCAGACGTTTCCGCCTCGGTTTGTTCTGGAATCTTTGAAGGAGACTGTGTATTTTTTTTGTTTGTCGGTTCTCAGCATTGATCCCACCGTTACGTCTGCTCCCTTGTCGTAGGCTTCTTTAACTTTGGCTAGGGCGTCTGTTCCGATAAGGGCGTCGTCTAAATCCAAATGGACGATTATTGATTGTGGATTTGTGCATATACTGCTTGTGACGAGGTCGATGTTTTCCATGGGGCTATTTGGGATATGGTTGCGGACGAAAGTTACTTTGTCACCGAGTGCTTTTTTGAACGTGAATCTGTATAGGTCTTCGATGCCGTTTGAAGAGCCTGCGTCTATGATGACGGCTGACCATTTTTTGAAAGACTGAGTTTGCAGGGAGGCTAGGCTGCGGCGTATTTTGGACAGCGGAACATCTTTCCCGCGCATTAGTATTATCATTTCTTCGTTTCTTTTGCTCAGCCAATCTGCGGCTTCTCCGACTAGCTGAGTTTTGTTCAGTTGTTCTGGAAGCAGGGTTCCGGCTTCTACGGCGTCGATGACGTTCATCCAGTCGTTGATGTCGGTTTTCCTGAAGTTTGGTACGTGAATGAAGCATGTTTGTGGGTTTCCGCCGCGGTAGGAAGTTGCTTTTCCTTCTTGTATAGCTCGGTCTAGGCTTCGGTGCCAGGGCAATTTTAGCAGGCTATTTTCAATTTCATTCTCTAAGGGCAACATTGCTGTTAGTTTTGCCATGTTTAGGAGGCAGCATCTGACTTCTACCCTGAAAGGTTTGTTTTCGCCTTCTTTCTTGTAGGGTCGTTTTTGGTCGTAGGGTATAGGCAAGGAAATGGTTACTGCTGTTGGGTCGTTTTCAAGAATCTGAATCATTTCTCCCAAGTAGTCGTGGTCGCGTGATTTTCGGAAGAAGATGATGTCGCTGTCTGTTTGCAGCACGTAGTCGCCCTTGCATTGTTCAAGTCCATACAGTGTCATATAGGTGGGTTGTCCGTTGTTGGCTCTGGGTTTGGTGCATTCTAGTCCGAACCACTTGCGGTAAACTCGTCTGATTTCATTTTCTCCAGTTGGGGCTAAGACTACTCGGTCTACGACGTGATCTTCCAAAAGCTTTTGAAGGGTTTGATTGAATTTCTGCAGGTCTGCGGTTGCATACTGTCTCGCGAAACCTTCGGTTTCGCTGTCTGTGACCAGTATTTTTTCGACGAATTCTTGAGGTCCCTCGAGCTGTGAAACGATGTGTCTAACTTGTTTCTCTATTGTTTCCCATTCCATTGCTGAGGCTTTAATCATGAGCGAAACGGCTTTGTTCTGCTTGGGTTTTTGTATTGGGAGAAATACAAGTAGAATTTGGTCGCTACTTGGAGAAAGCCTTTCTATGTCTACGCTGGGCACTTCGATTGTTTCTTCTATTTCGAGACCGGCCTTGTGAGCAATGTGGACGTACCAGCTGAGGGGGCGGTGCCAGTCTGTTATTTGGTTGCCTTTTGGTGTGATTTCCGTAATTGCGGAGTGAATATGGTATTTGTTTTCTGAGGAATTATTCCTTGTTTGACTTGGGCTCATGTGTGCGTCGTCGGAGAGGGGATTGCATAACCCGATTATAACGCGGCCATTCTCTGAAACTAACGCTCTAAGTCTGTGGGAAACCCGTTCGACTTCCTCGTCGGATTCGATTGTGCAAAGTACCAAATTGCACAGTACTAAGTCATATCTCCAGTTTTGCTCGATTCGCCTGACTAGGTCTTCTGCACTTAACAGTTTCACTGTCGGTTTGTGTGGTCGAAGGTTGAACAAGGAAGTTTCTGGGTCGTAGCAATCGACATGGCAACCGTTTTCAGCGAGTTTGTCAGCTATGGAGCCTTTTCCGCAACCATAGTCTAGCACTTTTTTGGCGTTTGTCTTGAGACATTCGCTGATTAGGTAAGAATCCATTTGGCTGTGGACGTCAAGTTGTTCAATTGCTTTCTTGAATTCCTCAAACCCGAAAAGCTCGGGCAGGTTCGGGTCCTTGACGCTTCTTGTTAGCAGTTCTTTTAGGTCTGTTCTGAAGTGCCATCGGTAGGTGAGAAAGGCTCTTTTGCACATTTCGATGAAGAGGTTTTCTTGGTAAGGAACGATGCTTCTGCCGATGTCTACGTAGATTAAGCCGTTTTTGCCTACGATTAGGTTTTTTGGCCACAGATTTGTTGTGACTACGCCTGCACATCGGCATTCTCGCAGGAGGTCGAGTAGTTCGAGTATCCTGCCTCCGTTGTAATGCGGGCCTTCGATAAAGGGCATGGTCAACAGCACCTGGTTTCCTTCAACAATCAGCTTTTCGACTGTCACAATTCGTTTAAGCCCTGCAGAAGGATTCAGCTTTTCTTTGATTAGTTTTAGTAGTCCCGTTTTTCTCTGAACTCCGTTGGTGATGAAGTATTTGTAGGCTTTTTTGCCGTCGCTGTACACTATGCCTTCTTGACCCTGACCGACCAATTCGATTGAGGTGACGCCAAAGTGTTTCTTGATGAGTTTCCGTGCTCTTTTTTTGTGCTCGTCCGCTGCTTCAAGGCCTAGGCTGCTTGCGTATTGCAGTCGGGATTTTTCGAATCCAAGCAAGAATTCAGTGATGCCTTCGGCTAAGCCTTTTTTCAGGCGTTCGCAGAACTCAGTGATATTAGGAATGGACATTTCGTGTTCCATCCAGTCGAGAACAATCTTCAAATTACTGGCAGCTTGAGAGTCCAATGGAGATGCTGTGTTAACGTGGTCGCTGTTGGTTTGATGTCTTATCGCTGAAATTAGACCGTTTATTCTCCACGCGTTCATCCGCAGAATGTCTAAGCGCAACTCGAGGTTCTGGGTTGTTTCCTCAATTACGCTTCTGCATTCTTCTTCCGAAAACCTTAGAATCGTGCCGATATCTGCTGTGTTGTTGGTGATTTCGCTTTTTCTTTTCAGCAGGGTCGAAAATGCTCTGACAAAGGCTCCGCCCTGTATATCCGCTGCTAAGGAATCGCCTAGCAATTTGGGTTTGAGTGTTGGCGCTCGTTCTTGCCTCAGGAAGAGTGATAGGCTGATTACTCGTTTGTTTTCGTGACCAACGAGTTCACCGCCAAGATACCGGTTTAGCTCCATCCAGATGGTGTCGCCTCTTCGGAGTTCAATCCCATTTATTTGGGGGGAACTGTTTGGGTAGGTCCTTAGGCATTCTATATCTGTCACGATTGTATTGCCGCCTCTCATCTTGATTTGTCCAGTGTGAGGCATTGCCGGTCTAAGCTGGTTTTTGCCCTCAAAAATTGCAGCAACGCACTCCGAAACGTTAGGGCTGTTCTTTTGATTGTTGGCTACGAATCTAACTGGTGTTTCCAGGTGATCATATTGGCTTACTGATAAATCGTAGTACTGATCTGGAAATCTTTGCCCTATTGTATCTGGGGTTTCTTGTTTTTCAGGGGTTGTTTGGCTTGTTTGAAGGTTTCGTAGAGCGGAGTCGAGTTCAAGTAGTTGTCCTCGGATTGAACTGGCCACTGGAAGCGGTGGGTCGCCCATTATGCCTCCGAGGCAGATGGCGATTCTCTTTTCCAGCATGAAGCCTATGATTTTCTCGAACTGAACTGGACTTAATGTTTGATTGTTGGAAGCGTAGACCATTTTGTCCAGTCTAACATCGTCGTCAAGAATCAAAAATACCGGCTTGTCTATTTCGATTCCTGCCAAGTACAAGAACCTGTGCAGGGCTGTCCTTCCATAACTTGGTCCTTTCCTACGTTGTCTGTCGATGTACGATGTACCGAGTTTGCCGGATTCAGCATCTTTTTCAACTTCGTTTTTGGGGACGACTCTGACCATTGAGAATCCGAGGTCATTTGTGTGGATTAGTTGTTTTAGCTGTTGAGGGGCTCCGGTGTTGTCTAAGATGACGAGTGAAGTGGGGTGTGGAAAGCTTTTCTGAAAGCCTTTGAGGTCCTGCAGGAGTTTGGTTGTGCACGATATGTGGGAGGCAGTGAAGCCTATGACGAGATGAAATTTTTGGTTGGCTTTTCCAAGTGGTGGTGTGGGAATGTTGATTGAGGTTGGTTCTTGTTTGCTTTGGGCGTTTTCGGTCCATCCGAATATGCTTGTGGCTCTCTGTTTGAATTTCAGTATTTGTTCGTCAGTCATTCTAGGGCTGTACTTTTGCAGGAAACGGGTTAAACCGATGATTTTGGCTTCGGAACCGTAGGTTGAAAGGCGCGCTGGCGAGTCGGCGTAATGGTGAACTAGGTGTCTAGGGTTGCATGAGTAAGTTGCGTCTCCTAAATCTAGGGCTCGGATCATGAAGTCTCTGTCAGTTGTGCTGGGTAGGTTTTCGTCAAAGCCTCCTGCTCTGAGAAAAATGCTCATTCTAACGAAGAGGTTTGATCCTTGAATGTGGGGATTTCCGACTAGGAACATTTCTTGTTTTAGGTGATTGGGTGTTTTTAGTTTGAGACCTTGGTCGCCTATTTTTCCGTGACGTGTTATGCCTGAAAAGGTTAGGTCTATGTTTTTCGAGGCCACTCGTTCATAGTTTAGTTGAAGATATTCTGATTCCCACGTGTCATCGTCATCTAGGAAAGCAAGGTATGTTGTTGATGGATCAATATCTTCGCTTATGAGGAATTGTACTGCAGTGTTTATGGCGCCGGACAGATTTCTTGTTCTTTTGTTTAAGAGCCAGTGCACTTTTGTCTTGGCAAATTTGTCTTCTATGGTTTTTTTGTCATTGGGGAAATAGGTGTCTTCTTCGCCTACGATGATTAATTCGTCGGGCAGGCGAGTTTGACCTGCGACTGAAGCCAGTGCCTTTTCCAGTTGTGGTAGTCTGGACTTTGTCGGGATTATTGCTACTATTTTGAAGCCTTTCTGGAGGGCTTGTTCAAGCTCTTTAATGCTTTGACTTTTGTCGTATCTCAGTTTCGTTTCCTCGTTTACTTTTTCAACAGCCTGCAGGAACTCTGATTTTGAGGCGTTTTTCAGTTCTTTGGTGTCTTTGGGAACGCATTTGCCTCCGTAAGGACCCAGGTTTGGTGTTAGATGTTCTTTTGAGATGACGCGCCGATCTGCCGCGACTATGTCCATAACGTCTTCCGGGTTTGCTCCTTGTTCTCTGGATATTCTTTCCATTTCGTTTGTGAAGGATACTTTCGTTGCTATGAATGCGTTGTGAGCGAGTTTTCCAATCTCTGCTGATCGGTGGTCTGTGATTATCCTTTTTGCATTTTCAGCCCAAACGAATACTGAGAGTACCTTTTTGGCGTCTTCGGGCTCACCGGATAGTACGAGTCTGTCGGGATTTACTGTCCATTGCAAGGCGCTTTTTTCTCTTAGAAATTCTGGGCAGTAGACCAAGTGCAGATTGGGATGGAAAACGACTGCTTCATCCATAAAGCCTACTCGTAGAGTGCTCTTTATCGCCACTGTGCCCGAGTAGCAATCGTTGTCGAGTCTGGTGAGCACTTCTTCGACGCAGCTGCAATCCAGTCGTCCATCTTTTCTTTCAGGAGTTGGAACACAGACAAAGACTATGTTGCAGCCAAGAATTTGTTGCCAGTCGTAATTGCCTTTCTTGTCGTATCCTCTTACGTTTTTGAAGTAAGCTTCGCAGGTACGTTTTAGCGGATCCCCTACGGATCCAATTCCAATTATTCCAATTATATCCTCTTTTTTCTGCGTCATTCCATATCACCATCGATTGAGGGTAATTCAACCCTAATCCCGAGTGATCCGAGCTTTTTTTCTGGCTCGGGGAAGTCATCCAAGGATGCTTCCTATGTGCAGCGTCAAGCTGCAATAATATTATGATCTGAAGATACTTAAAAAGGCTAGTCTTGATTTGATACTGACTTTATGAAAGACGCCTCCTAGACTTTGTTGGCTGGTGTGCCCGGACTTAACATGGTCCTTTGCGACCGAGATACTGACTGGGCTAAACCTGAGCTGCTAAAATAGTGGGCTATTGACGCCCGGATGAGTGAATGCAGCCTGACGCCAGCAAACAAGGAGGTGCAATAAGAATGGTGTATGTTGGAGTTGACGTTGGAAAGAGCAAGTGCAGAGCGGCGATGATGAGCCAGGAAGGTAAGATAACTGAGGAGTTTGACTTCAAGAATGATTCTGAAGGGATATCGCGTTTGGCCTCGATGCTTACGGTGGATGACCGGGTTGTGATGGAGTCTACAGGAGCTTATTGGCTGAACCTGTACAATCATTTAGATGAGCTGCATATTCCTGTGGTGTTGGCGAATCCGTTGCAGACCAAGGCTATAGCGCATGGAAGAATCAAGAGCGACAGAGTGGACGCTAGGATACTGGCTCATCTGTTGAGGGCTGATCTGATTCCTGAATGTTATGTGCCGCCTAAGGAAATGCGGGAAATAAGAAGCCTAGTTCGTCATAGGCTTTCCACAGTGAAGCTGCGTACCATGACAAAGAACAAGATTCACGCGTTGGTGGACCGGAACGGGGTGAAGCATGAATTCTCGGATCTGTTCGGCAAGTCAGGAGTGCAGTGGCTCAAATCGCTGGAGCTTTCTTCGTTGGATAGGCTGATGCTGGATAACCATCTTTTGCTTTTAGAGAGTCTTAACGTGCAGATTGAAAGGGTTGATGCTGAGATTACGGCGAGAGCTACTTTGGATGGGGATGTTCGGTTGCTTTTGAGCTTGACTGGCGTTGGCGTTTATACGGCGTTGCTGATCAAGTCGGAGATTGGTACCATCGGTAGGTTTCCAAACTATAAGAAGTTGGTTTCGTGGGCTGGTTTGGCGCCGTCTTTGCATCAGTCTGGAAACGTGGAGTATCATGGGAACATTACGAGGCAGGGTAGTCGGATGTTGCGTTGGATTATGGTGGAGTCTGCGCGTGTGGCGTCTGTTCGTGATCCTAGGCTTAGGGTTTTCTATGAGAGGGTGAAGGCGAGGCGTGGGGATCAGAAGGCTGTGGTTGCTTTGGCGTGTAAGATGCTTAAGATAGTCTGGTTCATGTTGACGAAGCGGGAACCGTATGAATCTGCGAATGAGAAAGGATATTGGAAAAAGCTTAATTCGTTAAACAGCTAGAGGAGGAATGCTGGCAGCAGGTAGGCTTTAGGTAGCCAGCCACAAAGCGTCTTTCATGAGTGTTAGGTTACCAACTTTCTTAACCTTTTTGCGAGGTGTTTTGGGTCTTATGAGCGCGCGCTTTTTGTTGCGTTAGCGCCAGCATGACAAGCACAGGATATTGATTTGTCCTTCTGAAGTCTTATAAATGTTGAATCTCCCCACAACATTGTGGAAAGACAATAAGAGAGAGATAGTCCATGCCTACTTGTGAGAACGTATTACTTCATGAAAAAAACAATGGTGGTTACGGTCTCGCAATTATAGCCAAATTCGAAGAACCATTTCCTGTTAGCTACATAATTCGTGTGACTACACCCCAAGGTGTTCAGGCTGATTTTGTAAGCACTCTCGATGGGTTCAAGAATATTGGAGAGTTGCTGATTGCCCTTCATTATTTCGCTGGAACCAAACTTTATCCCAAGAATACCGAAAGGCTCAGAGAGGTTTTGACCGCAGATCAAATTAAGAATTTTGCGGAACTATTGAAATCAGGGAAGTTTGGTGCGCAGCGGTTGCGCTGACTTGGAAATCCGAAATTTGGCGTGCGCTTGGCTCAAACCATTTTCGAAATCTTGCACTTAGACAGGTTTTTCTTCCTATTTTTCTTTAAGATTGCAAAGACTCATTGTAGTCTAGGTGATGAAATTGGAAGAAAAAAGAGTAGGTAAGGAAACAAGGCCTATACTCAATGTACCGACACCGAGTGATCAGAGGTCTACCGTGTTTAATCCAACAAGTCCAGCATTCAAAGCAGTCCTTGACAATCGCAGCAGACAGCTTAACCCTAAAGATCGGGTCTACCACTCTTCACGAGGGGGCGGCCACAAGAAGTAGGCAGAGGAGGCAAAACGCCTCCTTTTTTCATAGTTTCAGAGGAACCGTCCTTGGAAGGTGTTGACGAAGCCGAGCAGAAGGAGGTAATGAAGGCTATAGTTGAGGCTTTCAATAAATATGCAAAGAGGTATAATGAGAGGTTTCGTAGCGAGTGGGAGTCAAAGACTGCTGAGGAAAAACGTCGACTCCAAGAGTTTTTTGAACAAGTTGACATGCTTCTCTCAAAAAGAGTCTTCATTCCAGGGTTTTATAGGTACGTGCTAAGGAAAGTTATGAACGATCGAAGGCTCAAGAGGCATCGCAAGGTACTTGTCAACGCATTTATGATTTCCATGCTAAACCCGGAAGGCTTCAAAATCAAGGATGTCCTAGAAAGGACAGGGAAAAAGATGGGCGCACTGAAGGAAGGTGAACCAACCAAAGCTTACACACGGAGGACTGAACAACAAATTCTAAATGAACGCTACCAAGACGCATTCTTCAAACCCAAGAAACCGTCGAACGAAAGTCCAATGGATGAAAGGTTCATCCCTTCGTCGAGTGTTTTTGCCACTGCTGAGCCACCTTCTGCTCCGCATTCCTACCTGATTGATGAACAATATGAGGCCATTATGAACTATCCTCTTTCGAATAGGGTTGTTATGGAGTGGATGACTTCCTCAGCCACATTGCAAAGCATTATGCCTGAACTCTTGGAGGATATTTGCCTCCTTGGTGAAGAATCCAAGGAGGCCATTACATATGAACTAAAGGATATAACCCGGCAGTTGATGAAAGCAAGGAACAAATACCGGAAAGAAAAGCTCAGGAGACGTGAAAAGTATGCAAAGTTTTTCCTGTCGGAGGTTGGTAGTTTTTCGCCTATTTTCTTGGAGTTCTATTTTCATTTTGCCTCTTTGTTAGCATGGGAATGGTTTCGCAGTCGACGTCCCGAAAACAGGAAGTCGCTGCTTGCGCGAGGTTTTCCGCTTCGGTTCACTTCCTTAGACATCATTAAGGCAAGAAAATTGTTGTTGAATCGGAACCGTTCTGAAGATCACACTGACTCGATGCTGCGCGCGGCATTGCATGAATATGCTTTTGCCGCAAAATCATTTGTTCGGTTTAAACAGTGCCTAGAAGCGAGCGGGTTGCCAGAACTGGATTGTGGAATAGTTCTTGAGAACATAGCTACTTTTCACCGTGACAGCAAGAATTACAAACTCATGCGTCTCTATTTGAAGAGCGCCATCAAGCATTATGAGATGTCTGGAAATCCTTACCACGTTTGCGTGGCTTTAAAAAATATGGGCGAAGCAGAGTGGTACTTGGGTTTCAGAGGAAGAGCTTTAAAATATTTTGCACAATCTGAAAAACAGAGTACCGCCCTGAATGATCCCATTCAGCGCTTCATGGTCTTAGTGAACTTGGCCTTCGCTTCTAGGCGAATAGGCGAAGTGAAACTTGAACACGGTTACCTAATGAAATGTCTAAAGGCGTGTCCTGAGACAGATACTGAGACGATCGTCCAGATAGAAGATAGGTTGGAACAACTCGACAGGTTTCTCTGATGTTGTTTGAAGCGCCGCGCGCAGGTTTTCTTTAACCCTTCCCCGAATTAAGGTAGGGTTCAAGTGCACCGCTTCCACTCTCAATTTTACCTCTTTCTTTGAGGTGATTTTGTTTAGTTCATCGAACCACGCGCGCGCCATTTTTGGCCAATTTGGGAACACGCATACACGCCTCGTTCAAACTCGACTGAGGATACCTGCAATGCGAAGAATCTCTTTGGACCGTTAAAAAGCCAGCGCGCGAAATACTTCGCAGATCTTATTGCTATTTCTTTGAGGGCTCTTCTGTCGCCGTCGTTTCAGGACATTTTATCTTTAAGATGCTGTCAATATCCTTTCCAATTGCTTTAATATTATTGGCGTGAGCTGTAAAATTCCTCCTAATTTTTTGGCATTCATCGTCATCAAGCTTTACAGGGCCTTTCTTGCAGATGAGACCCTTGTTATCTGGCGCAGGTTTTGAATGGGCCAACTGGTTTCTTAGTTCAATTACTTCTGTTCGCATCTTAGTGAGTTTAATCATCATTGGGTCGATCAGTTCCTTGCTTTTCTTAGCAGTCTCCTTTTCTTTGCCGCCGTAACGTCCGTTAATTATCTCGTTCAGAATTTTCTGTTTTCTTGTCATCATGGCCAAAATGAACTCGTATTTTTCACCGTCATTAAAGAACTCTTTTTGTACTATATCACTCCTGAAGATTTCTGTGGCTTCAGGGTCCTCGATTTTTAGAACCTTTATTATCAGCTCTTCCATCTCGGTTGCGATATCTATAGTTTCTGCAATAAACAGCCCACGAATGTTGCTAATATCCTGTTGCTTCTTGATCGTCACTCCGATGATTAGTTTCGCCTTATCCTCTAGTTCCTCATGGCTAGCAAAATATACCCCTTCTAGTCTTTCTTTTATGTTTGCAGGAAAGTTAGAGTCTCTCGAATAAAGAATTGCGTCTGCGAAAAGCTCGCAATTTCTAATCTTGTTAAGGACTTTGTCACCGGTTTCCTTGCTTGGTAGGTGGTAGTCCATTAAGATTAGATCCGCTTCATTGGCTCCAAGTACTCTTTCTAAGTCTTTATCATCTGGCATAGTGGAGATAGCTGGTTCGAAACCCAAACCTCTAAGGTATTCTTCAAGAATGGGTTTATGGGCTTCGATATATGGATCATCATCCTCGAACCACAAGATATTATAGCTCAGGGTCATCTCATCACCGTTATTATGAATTCTGCCCCACTTTGCAGTGTGGAGTTAATGGAGATACTGCCGTACTTCGTGATTATTTTCCGGATCTGATATAGCCCAATTCCGGTTCCACCAGAAGTGGTTGAGAAGCCAAAGGTAAACAACTTGTCCAGATTCTTCGCAGGAATACCCTTGCCATCATCCCGAAATTTGATTTCTAATTCGTTTTCACTTTTTTTGTTCATTTCGATGTCAATCCTGTGTGCCTTAGCTTTTCGGGAATTGCTTATCAGATTGTCAATGATAATGATGAAATCCAGAGGGTTGAATTCATAGGTGAATGTCGACCATTGGTCCACTTTCACGTTAATTGAAGTATTTTCAAAATCAAGCCTCTCTCGATTAAAAACAATATAAGCATTTTCGATGTACTCTCTTATGAATGAAATCAAGTCACGCTTTGCTTTCTCAGGTCTAACATCAAAGGTAGCATGTGTAGCGTAAAGGGCAATTGATGAAATCGTCAAAGTCTGTAAGCTGATTTTTTCAACTATGTCAGAAACATACTCGCTTGAAACGGATTTTTCATTTGCCATCTGTTCCTTCAACCTTTTTAGATATGTATTTATCAGATGGGTTGCGTTGCGGATATGATGTTGCAAGCCCATGATTTCCAGTTTGTCTTGATCAGTGGTGCGTTGTAGAAATGCCACTTGCTTTTCCCTTTGTTCCAGTTCTTCTTTAAGTTCATCGTGTTTGGCCAGAAATTCCTTGAATGCATTGTTTATCACTTTTGCCTGTCTGTCAATGTATTCTTTTTCCTCATCTGTTTTGACAAAATTTTTTAGATGCTCAACATTTTTGATTAATTCGGGCGTTGTCTCGATTTGTTTTTCAGCGTATATGTCCAGCAATTCTTTGTTGAATTCAAGTTCTTTGTTTTCGTCTCTTACTTGGCCAACAATTTGGTCAATTATCTTCAAACTATCTCTCTTGATTTCCTCAGGGTCTTTTGGGCCCTTCAAAGAGCTCGGGTTGTCCCATGCGAGACCCTCTACCACGTACCTTTCTAGCCTTTTCAAAACTTTTTCCATAAAGAATTCATTAGTCAGGGCAGTGAATTCTTGAGTTTTGACAACCCCTCCATCCCTACTGGAAACCTCTACAAAATGAGGTTGATACCCGTTGAGTTCGATTCGTCCAATCAGTTCTCTGTTAGAAAGATAGCGCCGAACACCTTGAGCTTTTCTTCTATCTAACCCAAGCCAATCGTCACCTTCATCACCATACGGGCTAATCTTAAATCCATTCTTGTAAAGGAAAATTGAGCCATAGCGAACCGCATGTATCCCCATTAGTTTAGTGAAGGTAGTTTTGGCAGGTGGATTTAGGTAAAATAGCTTGACTTTTATATTTGCTAACGTGGGATATTCGTTCTTTTCAACAAGTCTGAAAATGAATCGGTCTTTATCGAATAATTCAGTAGTTATTTTTTCTCCATTTTCATCGATATAACTGCTGATATGTGTTGTTTTGATACCGAGTTTCTCAAACACAACATTGTGGACAGGACCATTAATTGTTTCATGGTCCTCCTTTAGTGCGTTTTCTTTGTCGTCGTATTCCTTGGCTTCCAGCCATATCGTAAAATCTTGTGGTTCGCCTACTTGAGCAGGATTGATTAGACGTTGGAGATGTCTTCTCAACTTAATCAGTTTATCTTGATTCCAACTGCTGTTGAGCGATGTAATTTCGAGAATAGTACCATTGGACAGACCACAGGGGGCAATTTTCTTGTCAATCAGCTTTTGGGTTTCATACTCCACGTTAATTGTTTGAAACTCGGCTTTTGAGTTCTCTTCAAATTTGGTCCAGTCGATTCCAAGAACATTGATCTTGTCCTCGACTTTTTTCTTCGTGTATAGTTTGAGTCTCTTACCCAGCCGATCACAGGAGAAGCGCCCAATTCCTTTGGCGCCTGCAAAAATTCTCTTGCTTCCTATTTTATCTCTAAAGTCTTTTTCCTTAAGCTGTTCTTCAAGCTCTTTCTTTTCTGAATATCCTACGACTAGCCATTTAGTTTTCAGATCATTGAAAGACATCCCGTCGCCGTCGTCTCGTATTAGGATACGGGCTTTATCCTTGGTCTTCTCGTCTCTTATGTTTTCGAAGACTATTTCAACTTTCTTTGAGTGGGCATCATATGCATTCTTCACAAGCTCAAAAATGGCTATGTTATCATCGGTGATTAACTCCTTCCCGATGATGTTTTTCAGAGCCGAACTAATCTTGAACGCTAGCTGTTCAGGCATCTACACTATCGCCTTGAAGACTGTGCCAGACAACTCGGCGAATAGCGGTGGAACTGCGTTACCAATCTGAGTATACCTAGGAACCTCAACTTTTCTCCGTCTACCTCCGGTCGTGTACCTGTCCATGATTTCGTACCAATCTTCAAAAGACTGTATCCTTGCATATTCCCTGACTGTAAGAATCCGAGGCTCACAATAATGAATGTAATCGTCGGGAAGTGTAGTTAAGGACGGACAGTTTGACCACCCGCCAAGAGGCGTGATGCACTGCTTCTTCAGACCAAGTCTAGATTTAAAATCCTCAGTCAATCCTCTATCTCTCGGGCAATTTTCAAGGATGAATTTCATCCTATCTATGATTTCCTTCCTGTGGTTAGCGAACCTATGGCTGTCTGGCAATTTTTTGTCCCTTTGACTTCTCACCCACTTCTGGTAGGAACTTTCTGTTTTACCATAGACGCCTTCCTTAAAGCCAGGGTACTCTAAGGAATCTACCTCGCCATGTTTCCTTTCCAGATCCGAAAGGGCTTCCCAGAGAGAGACATATTCCTTCAGACCTTTGCTTTCAAGGAAAGCCTTCTTCCTACGGTAGATGCTTTCGAAATATTGTTCTGCAAATTCATCAAGCATTCCTACCAAGATGAACCTTTTCCGGCGTTGTGGAATCCCAAATTCTGAAAAATCTACTATCTTGTTTCTTGTGTCATAGCCCAATAGAGAGAGTTCCTTTTTCACATACTCGGAATATGCATTCCCTCTGCCTGATAGGCTCTTAAACCCAATAGCAAAACCCATAACATTCTCAAAAAAGAGCATTTTCGGCTTAACCAAGCCAACAAATTTAATATACGAATCGACGAGCTTGTTGCGTTCATCATCCTCTTTCCTTAGTCCTGCGAGAGAAAAACCCTGACATGGCGGACCGCCTGCCACAAGATCCACTTTGCCCTGAAGTTTTTCAAGTTCATGCCTATAGTTCTTCAAGACATCCACAATGCTATGCTCAGTCATAGGAAGCCAAGCGGGCCAATCAAAATGATTCTTCTTTTCAATTAGGTTATGCTTAAGAGTTCTAAATGCCATTCCGCTTTTCTCGATTGCAAACAAGCCTCGCCAGCCGGCATTATATAAACCGAGCGAGATACCTCCGCAACCGGCAAAGAGGTCGACATATAGCGGTTGGCCAGCAACTTGCATGTGTTAATAAGGCTTTCTCCTAGTAGATAAAATTTTGCAAGCGACTTCATTGTAAAGTCGTAAGATTGCAGTCATATTTTCCACATTTCACTGTGAAGCACTCAGAGAATAGCTAATAGGTTGGAAACATAATTCAGCTTTGAGTGAAGACGCTTGGATAAAATCTCCAAGGAAAAGCGTTCAAAAATCATGGCCTCAATACGCTCGAAAAATACTAAACCCGAAATCGTTTTTAGAAACGCTTTATCCTCGAAACAGCTGAGGTTTGAAACAAACTATGGCAGTGAAAAAATAGACGTCGCGTTTCCTTCAGAGAAAATAGCCATTTTTGTGGATGGTTGCTTTTGGCATGGTTGCCCCATTCATGGGCACATTCCAACAACTCGTCCTGAATATTGGGCGCCGAAACTGAAAAGAAACATTGAGCGCGATAAATCCCAAAATGAACGCCTAAGAAACAAAGGCTGGCTTGTTTTGCGATTTTGGGAACATGAATTAGGCAACATTGATAAGGTTTTGGAGGAAGCTCAGAAAGCGCTGGAAAAGAGAAAACCTTGAATTCATTGAACTTTGGCCCATACACAGTGAGAATTGTTTCGAAGTCATCTTGAACAGTCACTTTCGTTTTCATGTTTCCAGCAGGCCAGTCACCCATCGATTGGTATCGTGACGCGAAGCGGTGCCATTGTGAGAGGCACCGTTGTCAAGGCATCTCCGCAAGAGTTTTTCGTATTTACACTTGCGTATACACCTCAACTTTCTACCTTTCCCAACCCCGCGAATCCCTATTCCGGTAAGCGTTCGTGTTGCTAACCTAGACTCACCTGAACGCAAAATGTGCAAGGATATCCTTTAATTGACTAGACTAAATTGGAACAATGCTGATTTTTGCGATCAAACACCCATAACGGTTTCAGCTTCAGACCGAATTGGTGGCATTCTGTCTGAGGCTGGGGCAAGAGAAATTGACGTAAGCAACGAATATAGGTTCTATATGAAGCAACTAAAATCCTATTCGACACACGGAGACAGTCGAAAGACATTTCAGATGAATCCACCCATTCTCAAGCAGAGTAGGGGGCTCGGATTCTACGGATGAAACAAGAGGCAATAAAGAACCAAGAGGATCCTCAGCTAGAGAAGCAGTTGTTCAGACCAAACTCCTCCCTGAAAAACGTGCTTATAGCGACAAAGAGTCCGCGAACGATTGCGTTGAGAAAGCTGACAAGAACAAGGAACTGAATGAGCTTTTCAATCATCTGTGGACGGCTGCTGATGAGCTTAGGGCCAATAGCAAGCTTCGTTCTACACAGTACAGTACTCCGGTTTTAGGCATCTTGTTTCTTCGATACGCTGATTACAAGTTTGAAGAAGCCACCCAAAAACTAAAGGAGAAATATGCTGGACAGAATCGTGAAATAAGGAAACTTGACTATCAAGCTGAGGGAGTTGTCCATCTTTCAGAAATGGCTCGCTACAAGTATCTTCTTGAACTCCCAGAAGGAGCGACCATTGGAAAAGCCATTGACGACGCCATAAGAAGTATAGAAGCTGAGAACGAGGAGCTGCGAGACGTTCTTCCCAAGGTCTACAGCAATATGGAAGACCGCGTACTCATAAATTTGCTCAAGATTTTTCACATTATTCCAGCTGAGCTTGACCGCGACATCTTTGGAAGGATTTACGAATATTTTCTGGAAAAGTTTGCCATGTCTGAAGGGCAAAGAGGTGGTGAATTCTATACGCCTACGAGTATCGTGCGATTGATAGTAGAAGTCATTGAGCCCTACCACGGGAGGATTCTTGATCCAGCGTGTGGTTCTGGTGGCATGTTTGTTCAGAGTGCTGAATTTGTCAAGGATCATCTTAAAAATCCTTACAAGGAGATCTCGATTTATGGACAGGAGAAAGCTGAAGACATCGTCCGCTTATGCAAAATGAATCTGGCTATCCATGGCCTGTCCGGAGACATCCGGCAAGGAAATACGTATTATGAAGATACCTTCAATATGCGAGAACAGTTTGATTTCGTGATGGCTAATCCCCCCTTCAACGTCAACAACGTTGACAAAGAAGCTTTGAAGGATGATCCAAGATATGGCCTTGGACTGCTAACCGTTGACAACGCCAATTATCTTTGGATTCAGATTTTCTATTCTATGATAAACGGAAAAGGGAGAGCAGGGTTCGTAATGGCTAACTCTGCCAGCGACGCGGGATATTCGGAACTTGAGATTAGGAAGAGACTCGTTGAAAAGGACGCAGTGGACATCATGGTCTCTGTATCTCCTAACTTCTTTTACACAGTAACCCTGCCTGTAACTCTGTGGTTCCTGAACAAGACGAAGAAAGACACAGCTGTTGAGAAAAAAGTTCTGCTCATCGACGCCCGAAGAATCTTCACTCAGATTGACAGAGCCCACCGTGAATTCACCCCTCAGCAGATTGAATTCATCTCGAATATCGTTAGATTGTTCAGAGGACAAAAAATGGAAACCTCGAAATGTAGCTTATCTATGATCAAGGAATATTTCCCCGAACTTAAGTATCAAGATGTACTAGGACTCTGCAAGGCCGCCACTAGAGACGAGATAGAGCAACAAGCATGGAGCCTTAATCCTGGGAGGTATGTCGGAATAGTTGATAGACCCAAGGATCGATTTGACTTCTTTGAGCAACTGAACACGATGAACCAGAGACTAAACCAACTCAATGCAGACGCACATCGGCTGGAGGAACAAATTGACAGAAATATCACTCAATTGCTGAAGGGATGACCTGATGAGTGGGCTCTGGCCTTTGGTCAAGCTTGGTGATTACGTAGACATCCAGACGGGCTTCCCTTTCAAGAGTTCAGGATATTCAGACAAGCCCAATGATGTGCGTCTTCTAAGAGGAGACAACATAGCACAAGGCTATCTTCGATGGCAAGATGCCAAGCGATGGCCTAGAGAAGATGCCTCAAGATTCTCTCAATATTCACTAGAAGTTGGCGATGTTGTACTGGCAATGGATCGTCCATGGATTGAAGCTGGACTCAAACATGCTTGGATAGCTGAAGAGGATCTGCCTTGCTTGATAGTGCAAAGAGTGGCAAGAATCAAAAGCAATAAAGAAGCGCTGCTAACTGATTTCATCAGATACATTATTGGTGGATACCAATTCTCAGAATACTCGAGAGCTATAGTAACAGGTATAAATGTTCCACACATCAGTGAAAAGCAGATCAGGAACTTCGAATTCAGGCTGCCACCCCTTCACAAACAGGAAAAGATCGTTGCCACTCTTTTTGCCTATGATGAACTCATTGAGAACAATATGCATCGCATCGCGATTCTTGAGGATATGGCTCAGACCTTGTATCATGAATGGTTCGTCTGTTTCCGATACCCAGAACATGAAAGCATGGAAACCCTGCAAACACCTAATGGGCAGCAGCCAAAAGAATGGGTCACAACCACACTATCAGCAATAGTGGATAATGTCAAAGAAAAAGAAAAAACAGGTGATCATTTACTTGATCTGGCCTACATTCCGATAGATTGTATAAGCAGGAAAAGACTGTTTCTTGACAGAGTTGAATCTGGAAAAGAGGCCAAAAGCAGTTTGATTCGTTTTGCCAAGTACGACGTTCTCTTCGGAGCAATGCGTTCGTATTTTCATAAGGTGGCTATAGCACCGTCAAACGGAATAACGCGAACCACTTGCTTTGTCTTAAGGCCAAGAAGTCCTCTCTATTACTGCTATTCCGTGATGACCTTATTTCAGGAATCCACTGTTCAATATGCAAACAGCAGATCAAAAGGAAGCACAATTCCTTATGCTGTATGGGAAAACGGCCTAGCAGATATGCCGATATTATTACCTGATGAAAATACTCTAGAGAAGTTCAATTCGATTATTATGCCAATTGTTGAAGAAATTGTGACAACACACTTCAAAATTGGCATTTTGAGAAACATGAGAGACATTTTGTTGCCAAGGCTGATCTCTGGTGAATTGATGCAAGAAAGCTGAACACGGAGTGATGGGTACGGGGTTTTCAGAAGAGCATTCTATTGAGCGGCCTGCTCTAAAGGCATTTAGTGAACTTGGCTATGAGATAATTGATCTCTTTTGTGAGAGCTTTGGTCCTGATAACCCCCTAGGAAGAGAAACCAGTTCAGATGTCGTACTTAAGAAAATATTGAAGCAGAAACTCATAGAATTTAATCCCTCAGTAAGTGAAGAAGTCATCGAGGCAGCTATTGACGAAATCACGAAAGACAGAAGCTCATTGAGTCCAATCAGAGCAAATCAAGAGATATATGAGCTACTGAAAGAAGGAATAAAGATACAAACTACGAACGATAAAGGCGAAGAGACAACTGATACAGTGAAGGTTATTGAATGGAACTATCCCAAACAAAATCATTTCTTGCTTGCTTCTCAAATGTGGATTACAGGAGAGCTTCACAAACGAAGACCTGATTTGGTGGGCTTCGTCAACGGTCTTCCCTTGATACAGGTTGAATTGAAGAAATTCACAGTCAACGTGAAGCAGGCTTATGATGACAATCTATCTGACTATCGGGACACGATTCCTCATTTCTATTGGTACAATGCTTTCGTGATACTCTCAAACGGACTCGACAGCAAAATAGGAACATTCAGTGCTCCTTGGGAACACTTTAACGAATGGAAAAAAATCAGCGATGAAGAGGAAGAGGGCAAAGTAAGCCTAGACACTATCATAAAAGGCACCTGTGAAAAAAATAGGTTTATAGACATACTTGAAAACTTCCTACTTTACTCAGAAGCACAGGGAAAACCTATCAAGATAATCGCAAAAAACCATCAATACCTAGGCGTAAACAAAGCCATCAATGCATTTCTACAGACCAAGGAAAAGAAAGATGGAAAAATCGGCGTGTTCTGGCACTCAACTGGCAGCGGAAAAAGCTACAGCATGATATTCTTCTCAAACAAGATTTTCAGAAAAATACCCGGTAACTACACTTTCCTAGTTGTCACAGACCGAGTAGAACTAGACAAACAGATTTACGACAACTTCGAAAAAGCAGGTGCCACCACTGAAAAAAGAATAAGGGCGAGAAGCAGCAAACACCTCAAAAAATTGTTGAAAGAAGACCACCGACACATATTCACGTTAATCCACAAATTCAAAACAGATGAAGAATCTACTGAAAACGGCAAAATTGAAACCGCAAAGAGCTTTCCAATACTCTCTAAAAGAGACGATATAATAGTCATTTGTGATGAAGCACACCGAACCCAGTACGGCGCCCTTGCCTTAAACATGAGAACAGCCTTGCCCAATGCGGCATTCATAGCATTCACTGCTACACCTCTGTTTGCAGGGGATGAACGAACAAGGGAAGTATTCGGCAACTACGTAAGCATCTACAACTTCAAACAATCAGTAGACGACGCGGCAACAGTTCCCTTGTATTATGTTAACAGGAAGCCCGAAGTTGAGGTAATAAACAAGAATCTAAACCCACAGATTGAAGCGCTCATCGAAAAGGCAGGTCTAGATGAAGACGAAATAGATAAACTAAGAAAGAAGTATCCTCAGGAATTTCAGATAATCGTCAACGACACTAGACTTGACATCATAGCCAGAGACATTGTTGGCCACTTTATGGGGAGAGCGTACAAAGGCAAGGCCATGGTTGTTAGCATAGACCGCTTCACGGCAGTTAAGATCTACAACAAGATACAAGCATTCTGGAAGAGAAAAATCGGAGAGCTAGAACACACACACACCGAAACTGGTGTTCAGGGAAGAGAACTAATCCAGAAAGAAATTGACTACATGAAAGGAACTGACATGGCAGTTGTTGTTTCAAGCAACCAAAACGAGATCAAGACGTTCAAGGAAAAAGGACTGGACATACGGCCGCATAGAAAGCGAATGGTTACTGAGGATTTGGACGTAAAATTCAAGGACCCTCAAGACCCTTTGAGAATTGTCTTTGTATGTGCAATGTGGATGACAGGGTTTGATGTTCCGCCTGTTTCCACCATCTACTTGGACAAGCCCATACGCAACCATACTCTAATGCAAACTATAAGCCGAGCTAACAGAGTGTTTGAAGACAAACACAGCGGAACAATCGTAGACTATTATGGAATACTCCGCAATCTTAACGAAGCCCTTGCAATATATGGATCTGGACTAGGGGGAGCAGTTCAGAAAGGGGATACTCCTCTAAGACAAGTGAAAGAATTAGTAGAATTGCTCACCAAGAATCTCGAGACAATGAACAGATATTTCATGAAGAAAGGAATAGATCCAGAGATAATCCTGCAAGCGCATGATTTCGAGCAACTGAGACTGATTGAGCAAGCAGTTGAAGCATTACTTGAGAACGATGAATCAAAGATACTTTTCTTCTCAATACTCAGACTCGTCGTTGATTCCTACACTGATCTTCTCCCGGATCCAATAGCCAACAACTACAAACGGTTGGTTTCTTTGTACGTTGTGATTGGCGAAACAATAGCCAAAGATGTGCCTGAAATCGATCTGAGCGATATAGAAAGGAAAATCGGAGATCTGATAGACAGATCAATAGCTGTCAAGCCCTACTCGCCTGTGGAACCCACCAAGCCAATAGACCTGAGCAAAATCGATCTCGCTCAAATTCAGACGTCATACAAGGAAGGATGCAGAAGAACAGAAGCAGAAAAACTCCGCAGCATAATAAACCGGAAACTAGCCGAGCTTTTACGAGAGAACCGATATCGCATCGACTTTCAAGAAAGATTAGAAAGGATAGTGGACAGCTACAACATGGGAAGTATTAACATCGAAGAGTACTTTCAGCAATTAACCAAATTGGTAGATGATCTTCAGGAAGAGGAAAAGCGCCACATCAGAGAAGGATTGACAGAAGAGGAATTGGCGGTGTTCGACATACTGACCAAACCGACACCGAAACTCGCTGGGAAAGAAAAGCAGCGAGTGAAGACCATAGCTAGGGAACTATTGGAAACGCTGAAAGAACAGAAACTTGTACTCGACTGGAAAAAAAAGACGAGAATAAGAGCAGATGTACAACTCACGATAGAAGACATACTACTAAGAAAATTGCCCGAGCCAGAATACACTCGAGAGATCAAACAAGAAAAGAGTGCTCTCGTCTATCAACATGTTTATGATTCGTATTCCGGGGTAGGGCAAAGTGTCTACAATTCTCCTACCACTAAACCAGAAACTTCCTACTAGTGAATTCGTCTGCCGCTTGGGAATAATTCAAATTGAACACTAGCTCAGCCACTTTCTACCGATCCAATATGCAAGATAGAGTCCAAGGAAAATGGTGAAGCGCAGCGCGCGCGTGCGCACAAATTCTGATGGGCTTGTTTTGGCTGTTTCCTTGATAAAAGAAACATTTTCAAACATAAAACCATACAAAAGAACCAAAAAAAACGAATATCAAAAAAGGCAAATGTAGTAAATGATAAAAAAGATGGAATATCAACCGACAGAAATCCTCAACAGTCGCGCGCGCAACGTACTATTTCAGGGTACTTGCATCAACGGGCCAAAACTTGCCTTGGACAGAACAAGCACCACCATCATAGAAACCACACTTTTAATCCCAGCGCACAGTATAGAGCGCCTACTCGTGTGCCTGTCTAAGGAAAACGATACATTTAGCGCGCCCAGCATTACATCTGGCGTTACAACTGAACAGCAGAAAGTCAACCTTGCCTACAATCCCTGACTATTGCAATGAAAATTACATCTGACATTACAAATAAAGAGCGCAGAGTCAACTCTGGAATGCATTCCAGCCCGTTTTGTTCATGGTTTGTTACCGTTACAGATTACATCTGACAATAGGCCTAAAGAGACTATACCTAATACTGATTCATTTATAGACTATTTCTGTCTCTAGTACTAAGTCTAACTCCTAGTCTACCATAGTGATAAGGATTAATTAAACTATAGAAAAAAGAGGGATTGTTGATTAGCTGTTGATGTCCAAGTTTACACTGTGAGGCTCTAGGACCACCCACAAAGACTAGCGCGCGCGCTAAAAACAGGTATATGCCTCAAAACTGTCCCTAAACCCGAAAATAGGAATTATGACCATTTTACACCAATTTCGGGACAAGGCAGCGCGCTATTGATACCTAGAGAGTTAGCGACTTCACGATGTTCTTCAGCGTGGACGCTGAGCTCTGAAGCTTCGTGATTTCCTCTTCCGTCAAGGGTAACTTCAGAACTTCTCTCACGCCGTTTCTGTTAACAATTGTTGGAACGCTAAGACAAATGTCATCCACCCCATAATAGTCGTGGAGTAGACTTGAAACTGTGAGGATCGCGTTTTCATCGCGAATTATGCTTTCAACGATTCTGGTGAGGCCAAGCCCAATCGCGTAGTACGTCCTTCCCTTAAGCTCAATAATCTTGTAAGCCGCGTTCTTCACCTGTTCAAACATGTTATTCAAATATAGATCGTCAAGCCCTTGGCCGAGAACTGCACTGTAATCCTTAAGCCTCGTGCCCCCGACGCTTGCCAAACTCCAAGCAGGTACTTCACTGTCTCCATGCTCGCCAATAATGTAAGCATGAACGTTCCTTGGATCAACTTTGAGGTGCTCTCCCAACAAGTACCGCAAACGTGACGTATCCAATATTGTGCCAGAACCAATCACCCTGCTAGACGGAAAACCCGAGAGTTTCAAGGCCGCATAAGTCATCAAGTCAACAGGATTTGTCGCAACCAGAAGGATGCCCGTTCTGTTGTATTCCTTTATCTTTGGGATGATTTGTCTAAAAATCCCAACATTGCTCGTCACCAGGTCCAGTCGTGATTCACCTGGCTTTTGAGCCAGCCCAGCGGTGATAACAACAATGTCCGCGTCTTGACAATCTTGGTAGTCTCCAGCCCAGACTCTGACAGGTTGAACGAAGGACACACCATGGTTCAGATCCATAGCCTCACCCTCAGCTCTTTTCTTATCAACGTCGATGAGCACTATCTCTGAAACAGTTCCATGAATCATCAGAGAGTAGGCAAACGATGATCCTACAAATCCTGCTCCGATTACGGCAACCTTTGGAGCACGGGAATATGTGGTAGCTGACAAAAAACCACCTCAAGACAGTTACAGGTACTACTGCTGATTTTGGAGATAAATCTTTACCCGCTATGTTCTACTAATGCAAAAGCGCTATAAGAGTAATCAGGCAAGACACGCCAACTACTGACGTACGCGAGTGTGGTGCTGTGAGTGTAAAAGATCCTGTTTGTGGGATGCCCTTAGATCCTGAAAAAGCAGTGTTCAAGACGGAGTTTTTGACTGAACAGTATTATTTTGATAGTGAGTATTGCATGCGCAGCTTCATTGAAGGTCCTAAGGTCGCTTATTTTTCCATGGAAATCGGTGCAAAGAGTGACATGCCAACCTACAGCGGCGGGCTGGGGGTTTTGGCGGGAGACGTGATTAGATCAAGCGCAGACTTGAGAATCCCATTGATTGCAGTCACCCTGGTCAGCAGGAAGGGCTATCTGAAACAGAAGATAACGCTGGATGGAAAGCAACTGGACTACCCGGAGGAGTGGGAGCCTTCCAAGTTTATGAGATTGTTGCCAGCAACCGTGACAGTGAGAATCGGTGGAAGGGATGTCAAGGTTGGAGTTTGGGTTTTTGATCAAGAGAGTTTGACCGGTGGAATTGTTCCAGTTCTGTTTCTCACGACGGACGTTGAAGGAAACGCCCAAGAGGACAGAGAGATAACTGATTTTCTTTACGGGGGCGACGAAACATATCGGCTGAAACAGGAGATAGTCTTAGGCATAGGCGGCGTAAGAATCCTTGAAGCCTTAAACATCAACGTCAAAAAGTATCACATGAATGAAGGCCATTCCAGTCTTCTCACTCTCGAGCTTTTGAGAAGAAATGAGATGGACGCTGATAAAGTGAAGAACTTGTGTGTTTTCACCACTCACACGCCTGTTGAGGCTGCATTTGACAAATTCTCTTATGACCTTGTCTCGGAAGTGCTTGGAACTGAAGTGCCCCCGGAGGTCTTGAAGAGGTACGGTGGGTCGGACCGATTGAACATGACGCTTCTGGCTTTGAACTTGAGTAAATACACTAACGGCGTGACAGAGGCGCACATGGAGTACTCGAGAAAGCTCTTCCCCGGGTACCACATACAAGAAATAACAAATGGCGTTCACTCCTACACGTGGACCTGCCAGCACTTCAGACAGCTTTTCGACTCGCACATTCGAGGATGGGCAAACGAACCGGAACTTCTAGTAAGAGTTGACGCGATTCCAGATGAAGAATTGTGGGAAGCCCACATGAAAGCAAAACGGGATTTGCTCGACTTTGTTGACGAGAATGCGGGTGCAAGGATGGATGTTGACACGTTGACTTTGGGCTTTGCCAGAAGAGCCACCGAGTACAAGAGAGCCACCATGATCTTTTCAGACCTGGAGAAACTTGAGGAAGTGGAAAGACAGGGAAAGATTCAGCTGGTTTTCGCTGGAAAGGCGCACCCCAGAGACGAGATGGGTAAGAGACTAATAAGAGACATCTACGGGTACATTGACCGATTGAAGAATGAGGTTGAAATCGTCTATCTTGAAAACTACAACATGGAAATGGCGGGGAAACTGACTTCCGGAGTTGATGTTTGGCTGAATACGCCCTTGCCGCCGTATGAGGCTTCTGGGACAAGCGGGATGAAAGCAGCGCACAACGGTGTAGTTAACTTCAGCGTCCTAGATGGCTGGTGGATAGAAGGCTGTGTCGAAGGCCTCACAGGGTGGGCGATAGGTCCATCCCCTGATCAAGCGATAAGCGAAGAAGAAAGAAGAAAAAGAGAACTGGGGGACCTCTACAACAAACTGGAATACCTCATTATTCCAAGATTCTACCAGGAGCGCGACAGTTGGATAAGCCTGATGAAAAACTCTATAGGAAAAGTTGCATATTATTTCAACACTCACCGGATGATGCGCAGATACGCGACTGACGCCTACCTCTGAACACGAGTTGGCCCCAGATAAAGAGAAGGGCTTCGGTTTAGGGGGTCTGTTTCTGGCGGAAACACCACAAATATTCCCTCTCTTCATCCATGTCTTTTCTCGCACGCGCAATAGCAGTAACGTACAAAAGAAACGTAGAGCAATGTAAGTTCTGGGCATTATCTTGGCAACTACTGACGAGGAACATGTGAAAAGACCAAAGCTTCCCAAAAAGAGAATATTGAAAAAGTTTCAGAGACGAAAGAAAAACTAGTCCGCGCTTTAGTCTGCCACAAATGCATCGTTCTTTTTTGTAGCAATCTCAGGCATCTTCCGTTGCAGTTCCGTCATAGTGTCGCAGGCGCGCCTGCCTCTAGCTTGCGCGCTAATGTTTAAGCAATCCACTTTAGCGGCCGCTAGTTTTCAAGGGGCGGCCTTTTCACGGGGTTGGGTTCAGAATTTTACTCGCTTGTAAAAGATTCCTTTTGCCACTTCGCCCAGGATGATGTAGAGTACCACGATTATCGACATCAAAAGAAGAACCAAGAGGGGTGGCTGAGCAAATCCGAATAGGTTGCCGAGCGGAGTGAAGGGGAAGATAAGTGTGGCACCAACAATCACTATTGTAGTTAACAGCAGATATTTCCCAGGAAAACTTTTGAAGAAAGGTCTTCTGCTTCGAATAACTAGCACAATCAAACTTGCTGAAATAACCGACTCTATGAACCAGCCGGTTCTAAATAGGGTCATCGGGCTTTTCAAAACAAGAAGAAGTACTCCAAAGGCGAGATAATCAAACACCGAACTTAGAATCCCGAAAACTATCATGAAATTGCGGATGAAGGTGACGTTCCAGCGACGGGGCTGTTCAACCATTTCACTATCCACATTGTCCGTGGCGATGGTTGTCTCTGGGAAATCTGTCATCAGATTGGTGAGCAAAATCTGTCTGGGAAGCAGGGGAAGAAATGACAGAAAGAGTGATGCTCCTGCCATGCTGAACATGTTTCCGAAGTTGGCGCTTGTTGCCATGAACACGTACTTGAGAGTGTTAGCAAAGGTTTTCCTTCCCTCTTTCACTCCACATGCGAGCACGCCCAAGTCTTTTTCAAGAAGAACGATGTCAGCGGATTCTTTGGCAACATCCACAGCGCTCTCAACCGAGAGACCAACATCAGCGGCGTGGAGAGCTGAGGCATCGTTGATTCCATCGCCCAAGTATCCCACCACATTTCCGGCTTTCTTGAGCGCGAGAATGATCCGTTCCTTCTGGTTTGGCTCAACTTCTGCGAACACGTCAACTTCATTCACCTGTCCGAGCAACGCTTCATCACTCAACACACGAAGATCCGACCCCGAGAGAATTTTCGGAGTTGAGAACCCGACCTGCTGACTGAGGCTGGCCGCAACCAATCGATTGTCTCCAGTTACGATCTTTAGCGATATGCCAAGATGTTTCAGCTCTTCAATTGTCTCGGCGATTTTAGGCTTGGCGGGATCAAAGAGAACAAGGAATCCCAAGAAAGTCATGTCGACTTCACTATCTTTAGCAATGAGTTTATCAGATCCAATATCTCTGTAAGCGATCCCTAGGACGCGAAAACCCTTGCTACTGAACTCTTCGAAGCGTTGCTGGATCTGTTGTTGCACCCCAGCGATTTGCACGATCGTCCCTTCGGAAGTTTCAACTCGGGTGCACACATCAAGCACATTCTGCAATGCACCTTTAGTAACCATCAGATTCTTATTGTCCTTCGATACCAGGATGCTTAGTCGCTTTCGAATAAAATCGTACGGTACCTCATCCAGCTTTTGGTAACCTGACAAGTCAAGATGGTTTGCGCGAATCGCTTCGTCGATTGGATTTGTGAATCCTGTCTGGTAAGAAGCGTTGAGAAAGGCGTAGAGTAGCGCTTTCTCGTTTGGGTTTCCGCTAAAATCAAGGACAGACTGTATTTTTATCACGCCTCCCGTGAGGGTGCCAGTCTTGTCGGAACAGAGAACGTTCATGCTGCCGAAGTTTTCAATGGATGCGAGCCGTTTAACAATCACTTTCTGGGTTGCCATTTTCCTGGCTCCGTGAGCCAAGTTAATGCTGATAATGGCAGGCAGCAGTTGCGGGGTCAGTCCAACAGCGAGTGCTAAAGAAAAGAGAAGCGATTCCAGTACTGGACGCGCAAAATACACGTTTATGGCGAATGTGGCGACCACCAACACCAGCGTTACTTCCATGAGGAGATACCCGAAATGCCGGATTCCATGTTCAAACTCTGTTTCTGGCGGCCTGAGTTTCAGCCGCTCAGAAACTTTGCCGAACTCCGTTTTTGAACCAGTTCCCGCAACCACAGCCTGTGCGCTGCCGCTGACCACGTTTGTTCCCATGAAAAGACTATTTGTCCGCTTACTAAGCGATGTTCTTGGTGGCAGGATCCCAACAATTTTCTCAGCCGGATAAGTTTCTCCCGTCAAAGATGCTTCGTTTACGAAGAGATCCTTTGATTCTAGAATTATGGAGTCTTCAGGGATCAGGTCTCCAGCGTTGAGGATGATGACATCGCCTGGCACAATTTTTTCGACTGGTATTTCCTTTTGATTTCCATCGCGAAGTACCGTTGCTTTGGTCTGGACGATCGCTAGTAGCTTTTCGACTGCATTGGCTGCACCTCGTTCCTGCCAGAAGCCAAGGAGGCTGCTTATGAGGATGATCGTTAGGATGATGAGAGCGTTCACGGGATCGCCGAGGAAGAATGATAATCCCCCCGCAAAAATGAGAATGAGGATAAGTGGACTCTTGAATTGATTTAGCAGGAGCGTAAGCGCGTTTGATCTTCTCTTGGGCTTCAGAAGATTGGCGCCATATTGCGTGAGTCGTTTTCCAGCTTCTTCGTCAGTCAACCCCTTCGGTGTCGTTTTAAGTCGTTCGAGAAGTTCAGAAGCGGGGAGGCTCCAGAATGATTGTTGATTTAGGCTATCTTGATTACTCAGAGAAACCGCCTGATAATCGTTCTTCTCATTTTGTCCTGAAGGATTAATGGAAGACGGGCTATAAAAAATGTGATTGATGCTTCAGTTGAGCTATCGTGTCACATGATGTGTTGAGATTTGAACCCATCCTTCTCATAATTGATTTACACGTATTGTTAGTGTTTTTGATACGCTCGCCCTTTTCTCCGAAATTCGCTATTTCAAATAGCGCGCGCGATTCTCATTCCACTTTATCCAGGTCTGTATCTCAAGAGAGCGGCAAAGCCTCCCAAAGCTGTGAGCTTTGCTTTTTCTTCCGACTCTGGAGATATCACCTCAACCCTTGCGTCTGTCTGTGAAGCCACATCCTCTAAGACATCTATTATGTCCTTCTCCTCCACCTCGTATTCAACCGCGTTGCACTTCTCGCATGGGCTAGATATCATTTCCTGTACAGTTTGAACCTTCTTCCTCTTATCTACTATCTTCGCCCTTGATAGTTCGCATCTTTTGCACATTACAACAATTTCAATCATATCTGTACTATCTGTCACAAGTGCAACTTCCACTTCACCATTCTTAAGCGCGTTCAACACTGAATCTAGGCCGGCAATAGCCAAACCGTCTTGCTTGCCCATATCTGCCAGAAGGCGCTGCACGATACTCTTCTGCTCTGGCGCACACATATTCTTCAGTGCCTCAGATGATTTGCCAAGCACCTCTCTCACCCCTTCTCTGCCGGCGGATTGCGTATCAACTCTGCCCAGAAGCGCATTCTTTAGCTCATAATGAAGGTAATCACCCTTCAAGAAATCCTCTTTCGTTGGACCCGGTCCTCCAACTATCAACACCGTAACTTTATGGTTCTCGAGAAATGCCTTTGTTGCATGCTCCGCAACCCTGTGGAAATAGTATGCGAGCTCCATGTCGCGCTCTCTTTCGTACCTCCTTTGGCTCGCCCCGCCCTTTCCAGACTTTCCAGGAATTCCCGACGTGATATTTTCGATTAATTCGAGGCGTTCCCCATTGAGTATCCCAAAGCTAGCCTCCTTTGAATCCATGGCGACAAGCCCCACAACTCTTTGGTCTCTCAGCATTTCCCTTAGCGGCTCTAACCGGAAATGGTCGTCAACCTCGTAAAGATAGGCGGTAATCGGCTCTGGTGGGACGAGCTCTTCGACGTTCAAAACTTCGCTTTCCGGATCGTTCGCGACGAAAGTTCCAGCAAATATCGCGAGCCCATTCTCTGGAATTTCCTTCTGCAGCTTCAGACGCTGGATTACATTCTTGAGGGCGTCTTGAAGGCGATCCCTAACGCTCTCAGATTTCATGACAGCAGAATCAGACTCCTCCCTGAGGATTGCGGCTATCTCATCTATTGATTTCTCCCGAGGTATGTAGAGCGAGATGAACTCCATTCCCCTCCCCTCTTTGTCTGATAGGCAGGCTATGAACTTTCTCAGTTTGTGCTGTTTTACGGAATTAGTGGTTGCCATCTGGCAAGCGTGAAAATGCGTTGCTTTTTCAGTAACCAAATTTGACACCCCAACATTCAGTTACGGCAGAGACTACTTTATCAGTTTTTCAGAATTAGAGCCAATTGTTTCCACTCTCAAAGTTTGGTTTCACACTACTTATTGCGCGCCAGTGCGTTGCTAAATCATGTTTTTTGCGTTAATTTCTGCTCATTAGCGCGTGCGCTTCCTCGTTTATTCGCTTCTAGGAGAGAGTAACAATGCTCTAGGTAATCAAAAAGGACCAAGTCCCGAAACCGACGTGGAGCTTACAATAACAGTTATTCTCTTTGTTTCCATTAATTTCTTGATAGCATTTGCGGACAAGGAAGTGAAGGATTGGGAAAGAACTCTGTTCCTAATCGGAATGTTTTTGGGATTCTTGTTATTCTTGTCTTTGAGTTTTCTTTTCTATGTTGACGCGACAATAGAAATGCCAGGATGGATTCAGGCTCATCCCACTATTGTCAATAATGAAGTCGTTACAGCCGAGTGGATGCTTATATTAGCCGTAATTCTGCTTGACGCTATTGCAGTTTTCATTCTAATTCTCAGGCGTGAATCAATTGGGAACTAGATGAAAACCTTGTAAGTCATTGGTCACAGAGGCGAGACAGAAATCTTAAATCCGTACAGCAACAGAAGACAAACTAGGCTGTTCTGTTTTTGGTACATGCTGTTCTATTGCGTAGAACTTTAAGAGATTTCAGCCATGATTAGTGAATAGGGAGAGCTTCAAGAATGAGTCGAACAAGGATGATTTTGACATTGGCTGTGCTTTTCATTATGAGTCTTTTTCTCATAGGCTTTGGAAATTGGCTATGGGTAATTACTGATTATTGGTATCCTATCACCAGAACAATGAACATGTTACCATTCTTTTCGAAGCCTTACGGTGTACTTGGGTTAGTGTTGGTTATATGTGGAGCACTCGTTTTAGCCGTCACTCTTGGCTTGCTGTTTGACTGGTATCATTTATTAATTCACAAGCCAGTAGAAGACAAACTAGGGGTTCAAGAATGAATAGGACGTTTGCCTGTATTGTCCTCATAAATGTGGCATTGCTTGTAGGCTTCATTTTGTTGGATTTTGTAACATGGAATGCCGTAGCACTCAATCTGGATTCACGTGTTAAAGCAACTTATGAAAATGGCTACGTTAGTGCTACTTATGCAAGCTACGCTATCGTTCAAGTTGGTATAACTGCTCAAGGTACTTACAAATTTGTAACCGAAATGACTAGCTTTTTCTATATCTCTGGAACCTCGATTAACTCACCATTAATCTGGTTCATCGTAACGATGGTTGTCAATCTGTCTTTGGTTTGGTATTTGGGAATAAAGACGCTGAATGAACTAAAAAAACACTCAAAAACAGAAACCATATCTCCATCAGAACAAGAGGACAAATTAGAGGTTCAAAAATGAGTGAAAGTATTAACTTTCGTTTACGAGCCATTATCTCATTAGCAATCGGTTTCATTATCCTCATAGCTGGCGTGTCTCTATATTTTAAGCTAGATACTGGAACGCGCTTTCTAAGCGCAGTTTTAGGATTTTCCACTCCTTTCTTTTTCATAGGCGGCTGCTTCTTAGAGCGCATCTTAGGGTAAAGAAAGGACAACCACCTTTTAGTTGGTAACTTCAGTTTTCCCACCTTTTGGTACAGGCATCTGTTTTACTTTCTATTTCACCCCAAGCATCCACGACAAAGCTTGTTAAAGCCCAACCCAATCCTCACTTTTCAGTTGAAAGAGGAATATGAAAAGCGAATCATGGAAAAAGTAAAAATCAAATAGGCAAAGCGCGCGCGCAGAGATGTCAACTGATCCTCGAATTCCCTGGAAACGTCACTAGCGCGCGCCTACAGTCCCTGACTAGTACATTGAAAATTACATCTGACGTTACAAACAAAAGGGCCGATTCCACTCTGAACAGCCTTTCCGCCCGTTTTTCTTCATGGTTTGTAACAATACACATTACATCTGACATTACAAGTGAAAAAGAGGGGGGGTCGCCAGACGCAACATTGCAATTTTACGATTCAACATTAGAAAAAATGTAAAATAAAAAAAGGCGGGGGGCCGATAACACAGCATTAGCGCGTGCTTATAGAACGGACAGACATGCATAGTGTACCCTTGTGTATCAGTTCAAAGAGCAGAGCGAACAGTTGATTTCAGTATTCAGGGTGGCTGAAAGGAGGAATTCGGGGTTAGGATTTCTTAGGCCGAAGCTTTTCTTTTGTTTCATGGCCGACTTTCTTGACTTCATCGGCGCTTTTCTTGCCCGCTTGTTTCACTTCTTCTCCCGCTTTTATTCCGGCTTTCTTAAGTTTTCCTCCGGCTTTCTTTGCTTCTGCTTCCGTCTTCTCAGCGCCTGCTTTGATTTTTTTCTTAGTTTTGTTTAACGCATCTGGCATATTTACCGTAAAAGAACTCTGTACCATTAGATTATAAAGGTTTTCGGCAGCTCTGAAATAGAAAGTTTGAAAGCAGCAAAACTGTTCCCGATCGATTTGAAGGAGGATACAAAAGACCGCTCTTGCAAGATGCTTACATCCAGTTTACGGTTACGTTGCCAATGCTGGAACATACAACGCTAATAATGCAAAAATCCACGTTATACTTCACCAAGCTGGAGGAGCCATTGCCAAAGATACGTACAAAGAACTAAGCACGATATACGGCGCGCACTATGCGACACATTCTTGATTGCGGTATTCCATTTTGCTACCGCAGATTGGGCAAATGTTTCTTCTTCTTTTCTCCGGCACCTCTTTCACCCAAACCAGAGCAAACTTCTTAAACGCCTAGAGCTATAAGTCATGCCGTGGAATGTGAATGTCAGAAATTTCAGTGTCTCGAATAGCTTACATCTTAGCTCTTCTAGGCGGAATACTGCTAGTAATCTTAGGATTACTATCACTCGCTGGGTATTCTGGTCAAAACTATGGGCCGGTTTTGCATTGGGATTGGGGCTTCGCCTATGGCAGCATCGTTGCCATCATTTGCGGTGTCATAGCAATAATTGGTTCAAAAAGCGCAGCCACTCTCGTTTGGGCAATCGTACTCATAATCGTTGGAATCATCGGCGGTGGACTTGGCGGACTGCTAGTTGCTCTCGGAGGAATACTTGGACTCATTGTCGTGATAAGCAAAAAAACATAATCGTCTCACCCAAAATGGTTTACATGTGATCAAGCAATCCTTGCAGTTGACCATCGCACGCGCTTCTTTCTTGATTTTCTGCAATGTTTCGCGGTTTTCGTACATTAAGCGTGTGGGTGCGCTAAAGTCGAGGTGTCAATCTTTGCAGATGGAGCCTGAAATCGAGAGATTCATTTTCAATTTAGTTTCTCGTCTGAAGAATGAGAGGATTTTTGCCTCAATAGAAGAAAAGATTAGCAGTAGCAAGGAAAACTGGGACAATATTGCAAGAAGTATGGTAGGCGAAATTGTAAAGAAGGTCTTTCAGCAGCGCGCGCTAAAAGAGTGTCTAAAAAGGGCGGAAAGAGAATGGTGCGGGGAGTGGGACCCCCACCTTATTTTACCGGCAAAAAAAGCATACTAAATATGATTGCCGAGAGTTCGAATCTCTCCCGGGCCCCGCGCGCGCTCAGCGTTAACGGAAACAAGCCTTGAAAGTTGAGGAAAAGGAGGAAATTGACTTGGTTTGTTTTGGTTGGTTGGATTAAAATTCTATCCCCAACACAACCAACAAGGACCTCCTGACTCCACCATTCACTTCTCACCTCAGAAAACAACATCAACGAGCAGCAGATTTTTTAACGGCGAAACGCGTATTTATAAACAAAGGCGTTTTCAAGCCAAAATTCACTACATTCTTGTAGCGAAAACTTCAGGTAAGGTAATGTCAGAATTGTCCACAAAACCTCGAGTTCCAGAATCGAACGAAGAATACATTGCCTTTCTAGGCACATACACTCCCAGAGAATGCGGCATAGCCACCTTCACGAAAGACCTAGTCGACTCCATAGACCTCCTCGGTGAATTCGCCCCAGCCCGAGTCATAAGCGTAAACGAAATAGAGACAATCTACGACTACGACCGCCGAGTCAAACAACAGATAAGGCAGGATTTCGAAGAGGATTACATTCAAGCCGCCAAGTACATCAACTCATCCCGAATCAACGCAGTAAACCTACAACACGAATTCGGAATATACGGAGGAGAATGGGGAAAGTACATCCTCTCCTTCCTACAAAACGTACACAAACCAGTCATAACCACACTCCACACAGTCCAACCAGACTTTGAACCAAAAGCACGAAACGTGCTGAAAGAAATCACCGCTCACAGCAAAGCAATCGTGGTCATGGCAAGAGCCGCCAAGAACATTCTCAAGGAATACGACGTCCCAAACAAGAAAATCAACGTCGTCCAACACGGTTGCCCAGACATCCCCTTCTTAACCAGTGACAGCGTAAAACCTTCGCTGGGTTTGAAAGGAAGAACCATCCTGTCCACTTTCGGCCTAATACACGGAGGCAAAGGCATCGAGTACGCCATCCAAGCACTCCCACGCCTAGTTGAAAAACATCCAAACATACTCTACCTAATAATCGGCGAAACACACCCCGAAGTAAGAAAAATCGAAGGCGAAACCTACCGCATGAACCTCATCAAACTAGTCGACCAACTGGGGCTAAAGAACCACGTCAGATTTCACAATCGCTTCCTAACAAAAAGGGAACTAATAAGGTACCTCCACGCCACAGACATTTACATCACACCCTATATCGGCCCAAACCAAATCAGCAGCGGCACACTAGTCTACGCTCTAGGAGCCGGTAGAGCAGTAGTATCAACTCCCTACCTCCACGCTAAAGAGGTGCTGTCTCACGGACGAGGCATGTTCTGCGAGTTCAAAAACCCAGACTCAATCGCCGAAGAGGTGAAGAAACTTCTGGAAAACGACAAACTGAGAAGAGACATAGAGAAAAAAGCTTACAGGTACAGTCGAAGCTTCATATGGCCAAAGGTCGCCCAAAAATACACAGACATACTCAAACAAGCGATACACGCTTAAGAGGACGCTCACGTGAATCTCCCACCTATCAAACTAAACTTCCTTAAAGCAATCACAGACGATACTGGTATCTTTCAACATTCGAAATTTGGAACACCAAATCGGCTAGAAGGATACACAACCGACGACAACGCCCGAGCCCTCATAGCCATCACCAAGCACAGCCAAATCAAAGGTAACTCCAAATCGGACAGGTTGATAGACACATACCTAAGCTTCCTTCTGCACATGCAAAGAGCAGACGGCAAAATGCATAACTTCCTAAGCTACGATCGAAACTTCATCGACGACGAAGGCTCCGAAGACTGTGCAGGTCGCACCCTATGGGCCTGCGGATACGTAATAAACAGCAAGCTATCAGCCGAGAGGAGACTTCTAGCAAAAGAAATCTTCGACAAAGCCTTTCGATGGGCATGCTTCTTCAAATCCCCCAGAGCGAAAGCCTTCGCAATACTTGGCCTAAGTCATTACCACAAGGCCTACACAAAAGACCAAAACCTAACCCAGAACATAAAGGCACTATCAGACAAACTGCTCGAATACTACAAAAACACGCGCTCCAGCGACTGGCGCTGGTTTGAACCTTACCTCACCTACGTAAACGGTAGACTCCCGCAAGCCCTTTTCGAAGCCTACCGAGAAACAAAACAAGCCAAATACCTTCGAGTCGCAGAGGAATCGCTAAAGTTCCTCCTTGAAGTTCAGATACTAAACAACAAATTCGTACCCATAGGCAACCACGGCTGGTACAAAAAAGGAAAACCGCGGCCCATATACGATCAGCAATCCGTGGAAGCAGCTTCAATGACGGAAGCAGCACTGTCAGCTTACCGCGAAACAGACAACCGCCAGTACAAAACAATGGCACGAACAATCTTCACCTGGTTTCTCGGGAAGAACACTCAAAACTCCTTTGTTTACAATTCCACCACAGGCAGCTGTTACGACGGAATAACCGAAAAAGGACTAAACTACAACCAGGGAGCCGAAGCCACCGTTTGCTACCTTTCCGCCCGCATCGAACTTCAAACTACCATAGAACAGCAAACAATATTGTCTTCATTCGCGCGGAAAGTCTCCCACACACGCGTTTTATGAATCCTAAAACAGTTCGCCTTATTAGTCAAGAAAACCAAACCTGAGACAGAGGCGAAACCAGAACGTGCTAATGGTAAAGGACATAATGATCGAAGACGTGGTAACCGCCAATATTAACATCACAATCAAAGACGCCATCAGAACACTACAAGAAAAACACGTGGGCTCAATCGTAATAACGGACGACAACCAAAAATGCGTGGGTATCTTCACCGAGCGGGACGCCATAAGAATCATAGCCCAAGAAGTCCCACTGGATACCACCATCGATCAAGTGATGACCAAGAATGTCGCCACAATAGGAGAAGAGGCTTCGCTAGAGGAAGCAAGACGACTCGTAATCTCACACGGAATCAGACACCTGCCAATCGTAAACCGCAAAGGAGAACTAACCGGCCTCTTCTCCGTCAGAAAACTCTTGGATGAACTCTTCGGATTGACCACGTCAAAATACTGCTAGGATACATACAAAATGAGACGGTCCCAAGACAACCCGATCCTTCAGCCAATAGCGTCGAACCCCTGGGAATCGAAAGAAGTATTCAACGCTGCCGCCATAGGAGTCGGCAAACGAGTCCACATACTATACCGGGCAATAGGTAACGACGGTATATCCCGCTTCGGATACGCCGCCTCCTCTGACGGATACAAAATCGATGAGCGGTCACCAGTCCCCGTTTTTGAACCCCACAACGAAGCTGAACACTGGGGATGCGAGGACCCCCGACTAGCGCTCTTCGACGACCAAATAGTAATGTCTTACACAGCCCTTTCCGAAATCGACCACGAACAGCTCTACCAGATCTCACTAACATCCATCGCAGTTGACGATTTCTTGAGCAAACAATGGAAATGGAACGAACGAGTATTGCCCTTCAGAGGCATACGCAACAAAGACGCCGTCATTTTCCCAAAAAAAATCGGAGGCAAATACGTCATGTTTCATCGCCTAGAACCAGACATGTGCGTGGCGTACTCCGACGACCTCAGAAGATGGTACGACATCAGGTCCTTCATGAGACCAAGAACGAAAAGCTGGGACTGCTGGAAAGTAGGCGCAGCCGGACCCCCCATCGAACTCAACGAGGGCTGGCTCCTTATCTACCACGGCGTGAGTTTCGAAAAGGTCTATTCGCTTGGCGTAATCCTGCTGGACAGAGACAATCCCGAAACCATTCTCTACCGCTCCGAAACACCCATACTAACACCCGTCACCGACTACGAGCGCTTCGGCAAAGTGCCTAACGTGGTGTTCAGCTGTGGAAACGTACTCATCAACGACGAAGTCCTGGTGTACTACGGAGGCGCCGACAGCGTAATGTGCGTGGCAACATACGAACTAAACGAACTAATGCCCAAAAAATAAAACCCCAACTAAGCAAACGCTCAACCGAACTTGACGACCACCGGAACCAAAGCTAAGAAGCGCGGCAACCGTCACATCAACAACATGCTATTCTCCATGGAGTCTTTTGTCTGAACCGCCATTACAGGCGATTCTATGGAAAAATACGTGTCCCCGCTTGCATACCCGCAGACCGAAAAGTAAGCCCGCGCCAATGAAGAGACAGAAACCCGAAACTTAACATTCTCATCTGCGCTGGGCATCAAAGCGTAGACAAAGCACCCAGCGCAATCAACTGAAAACCCCAGATCTGGGGAGTGCAGCCGCACAACCAAATTCTTCAAGATGCTGCTTCCAACGTTTTTCAGGTTCAACGTCAACAAGTGGTCACTTGCAATCTTCGTTGTCGATAACAACTTAAACTTCAACCGAACTTTAACGATCACCTTGAACCTCCTAATACTCAGAAACTCGAACAGACATATTATATTCCTCGGCAAAGCTCTTAAAACTTTGCGCGCGCGCATTTGGGGTCAAATCCCACCGGACCCGCTCATATATAGTGTGAGCTTCTTCTCTGAAACACTACAAAATTGAGTTACTCGGTCTCCAGTGTGCGTACAATCAGAGTCGCATGGAGACTGCGCGCGCTATAAATTCTCGTCAATAAAATGTGGGATAACCTTAGTATTTTACCGGTAAACATGTGTTCAATTGTTAGCCCCCGCACACTAAGGTCCTAAATTGAGTTTATTTCGGCTAATTAAGCTCAGAATAAGCCTAAAATTAGAATGCGGGGGGTGGGACCCCCACCCTATTTTACCGGTAAAAAAAATGCTTACGATATGCTTCAAGAGAGTTCGAATCTCTCCGGGTGATGCAATTTGGCTAGTGCAATCATTAACCGATGGAAAACTAGCTGTCTTTCAAATGAAAAATGGCGACTTAGAAGAAGTAGCTATAGAGTTGAATAATTCAATTTTGCCTTGCTAACGTTCCCATAGGATCCCAAGGTGGAAGAACAACAGGTTCGGTGCAGAGAACACTCAAGAGCTCTGGAGAGAGGTATTTTTTTCTAACAGTTATTTCGAACAGGTATTCGTCGAACCACTCATCCATCATATACATATACCCTCTGTCCCCAATCATAGCCCCCCAACTGTTTTCAACCCGCCATTTTCTCGGTTTTCCTGTTTCATCAAGATCCACACCTGTTAGCACCATAGCGTGTGTAATCTCGCTATTCCTGTATTCCAATCTTCCGGCCTTATCTAGCTTAAAATCTGTTCCGTAGACGATGTCATAATCATATACGTTCAAATCCATTGCACCCATCTCTGTTTCAAGCATCTGGCCAACGTCACAGCCAAACCAAACCGCATGGTTGTCCTTTATCATGTCGACGGCAGCTTTCTTCAATGTCTCCATATCAACGTTTAAGTAACGAACCGGACGTCCACAGATGACGTTACCAAGATACTGCACCGTGTAGATTTTATTATAGGGCTTGTCCTTGGTTGGGGCGTTTATTAGGCAGACTAGATCATCCATGTCAACGTCCACATACTTCTTGTAGAACTCTCTGGGTGTCATATCACCATCCCTGTGGAATACTTTGTCTTTGTCTCGCCACTCCCAGTAAAAGTTGCACGGAGGCTTCCCTAAGTGAATTGCAAGCATTCGATAGAACTCCTCAAGTAACTTGCACTTTGACTTTCGCAATTCCTCTGCAGAAGAACCCTGAGCATACATGTCCCTGAGCAACTTCGCATATTCCCTCAGCTTGGAGACTAGCAGAGTGTTCATAGAATCGGAATTGCTGCTACTGTTTGTCTCCGGCATAAAAGACTTCGGCACAACCCCGTACTTATCTACGAGATTCACAAACATGTCCCACTGTCCACCATCGGAAAGTGGATCAGAGAGAAGCGCCAGAATCATCCGGCTGTCCAGTGGCTCATCCCTGGTCTCGATGATGTTCTCAAGGAAATAATTTGCCTTCTCCAATTTATCCCAGAACATCTGGTAGACCTCGGAGAGTTCAAAGGTCTGAAGGTTCAACTTTTTCATAGCTTCCAGGCAAAGGAGACTAAGTCCGGAGAATAACCAACACCGCCCTGACCGCTCTTGATTAGTAGCCTCCGGTGACTCTATGAGATTACTGAATGTGTAGTTAATTCGATCGACTTCTTTTCGACTCAAAGCCACAGCTGCAATACCGTTCTGGGTCACCGCGTTCAACGCAAGAAGATTCTTAGGGTCCCTATCAAAAGATGCTAAAAATCGCTTAATATCCTCTTTCGTGACACTTTTCTTCATAATATTTCCCGACCATTTGGGATACCTTAACTTAGATATCGATCTAACTGAGTTAAAGTTTTTTGGCTAAGAAGTCTGAAGCGCGCGCTTTTGTGTGTAGTTTTGTGAGAAGAGGAGTAGAGTAAGAGAGGTAGAGAGAGAAAGATAAAACTTTACCCCCAAAACCCAAACCTAGCAGAAACAGAGCTCCCGTCACTATCCGAGATTCATAACATTTTTACATCATCTTCTCTAGTTATCCAAGAGGGAATTTGAAGATGGTTAATTGTCCAGAATGTGGGAAACCATTGAAAAAGGGCACGGGCAAGAATAAGTACTGCTGCGAAAATAGCGCTTGTTCCGTTATATTTGTTCGTCATCCTGACAAGCAATCTATAATGGAGATAAAATACAAGGCCAGAGCTCGCTCTTGAGTGGGCGCTCTAACTCCGCGCCCACTTAGCATGATCTCCTTTCACGAATCCATATAGGTGCCACCTAGAAACCTCACAGATTACCTTACTGCCATCAAACTCTCTGAGACAGGGAACAGACAGATTTGAATTATCTCTGTGTGTAATCAAGTCGCTGTAGACCTTTGCTATCTCTCCTGAAACGCTGAAAGACCGTTTGTGAAAGAACCAAGCGCGCGCGCTATGTGAGTAAGTCAGGTGGGCTCGCAAAAGAAAAATTGCATATGGGCTCGTTTCAGAGCTTCATAAGGCCACATGAAGGATAGCTGGTAAGACTCCTGCTGAAGCCTGCGGAATCAAAGTAGAAGGAAACAAGTGGATTACCCTAGTTCAAAATGCAAGCAATTCAAAAAAGGAGCATGAAGTCTATCGAAAGCCTCTGTTCATGATTATGTTGATTTTAGTGAAACCAATTCGAACTTATATAAGGTCCCGTGCCCTCCAGATTGCTTCATTCGTTCTATCCCTTCACGAATACCTCCAGTTGTCTTTGCCATCTTAGACCATTCTTCTTCTATTTCAGGGATCAATTTGGCCGTGTAAACCTTAAATGTCGCACGATACCATCTGTTGGTTTCTATTTCCTCCATTGAAATTCCTTCTGGAACATCCAGAATAAAGGGCATATTCATTTCTGAGTCAAACGCATTGATCTCTCGTTCTTCCTCAACCTTGTCTAGGACCCGAATTTTCTTTGTGACAGTAGTGTTAAGCTTCCATTCTGGTTTCTTGATCATAAGTGCGGTCTCCGAATACAGGAAAGCGTGTTCTTTCGTATTAATCCTTTCACCATAGTTGTAGCCCCGCGCTTCATTCACACACACGGCGTGTGAGTGTGTGTTGTGGGTAGGTATAGGTGTAGGAGTAGGGGGTGGGAGTTGAGATAGAAATGGAGAAAGACATGCGTCTAGTGTCGTTGGTTGGATAAAACTTTACCCCAAACCAAACCCAAGACAAGACTTTGCCCCAACCAACTAAAAAGACGACGAATGTGGAAAGCTATGAATTCTGGTCTAGACCAGACCATTATCCTTATTTTTCCAGACACGTTGTCATTGGTATGGACAGTTCTATTGGCGAACTGCTTGCTGATTTGAGGGGACGTGGTTATCAAGCACGACTGGTTTCCATTGACCGCGTGGCTTTGCTGCACAAACAGCTTGATGGTTTGCGCAAGAAAGGCTTGTTTGACGATGCTTTCTTTCAAGAACGTTTGGCTTGGTTTCGTTTTCAGGCTCCTGAGAGCTTGCCAAGAGCACAGTCTGTGATTGTTGCCGCCATACCTAGACCTCAGACCCGAGCGATTTTCACGTTGAATGGGGATCGACGGGCTCTCATTGTTCCGCCTACTTACACTTCATATGACGGTGTGCAAGAGCAGTTTGAGAACGTTATAGCTGAGATTCTTGGCAGAAAAGGGTTCTCATTCGCGAGAACTATGCTGCCTCTTAAGCAGTTAGCTGTTCGAAGTGGTCTGGGTCAGTACGGGAGGAATAACATCTGCTACGTTTCTGGTATTGGGAGCTTTCTTCAGCTTGTTGCCGTTTACTCTGACTTGCGTTGCGAGGAAGATGGTTGGCGGGAACCTGTGATGATGGAGAGCTGTGAGGGATGTGAGCTTTGTCGTCGAGCTTGTCCTACTGGTGCGATTTCATCAGATCGTTTTCTTTTGCGGGGTGAGCGATGCATTGTTTTTCATAATGAGAAAAAGGGCGACGTTCCATTTCCAGACTGGATGGCTGCTTCTTGGCATAACTGCGTGGTTGGATGTATGCATTGCCAGAGAGTCTGTCCACTGAACAAGGATTTCATAGGGTGGTTTGGAGAGGAAGAGGAGTTCTCCGAGGAGGAAACTGCTTTGCTCTTGGAGGGTGTGCCGCATGATAAGGTGCCAGCCACGATACTTAGAAAACTAGAACGTCTAAGCCTAGTCGAGGACCTTGGCAGGCTTCCCCGCAACTTGGGCGTCTTCTTCAAAGAAACCTGGTAACACAAGCTGGAGAGAAATGCGGTTAGCGCGCGCTATTTTCTTTCTGACTCTTCATCTCAATTGCTTCAAGCCATTAATGTCGCGCTCGCATCACGCTCGCGCTCCAACCCACAAAAACTCAAAAACAACAACTAGCGCGCGCCTATCATCTAAGGATATAACTTTACCCTCACCCAACGCAATCTTATATTTGTTGAATCGTAACTGTAGTGATGAGGTTTACTGAATGGGAATCATTCAAAAGAAATGTTCAATTTGCGGAAAAGTCTTTACGACATTAGATAACAAAAACAAATATTGCAGTGCCCAATGCGCTAAAAAAGCAAATAAGAAAAAATAAAGACGTCTCAAAAAAGATACAGCCATCCTATGATAGATTTTTGAAAAGGAATTGACGGGATCGTATACTCGATTCCGATACTACCTATCCCTACCCTATTATGCCTTGAATTCTACTATACCCCCTTATCCTGACCTCCATTAAGACAGTGTATCCTGAACCATGTATACTGCCTGAGAATGCCTGCGTTTTCCACGGCAGGTCACCGTCGTCGTGGTTTGGTTTTGGTTTGGTTTTGGTTTGGATAAAACTTTACCCCCAAACCCAAGACAGACGTGGCGATCGATTTTCTCGGGTAATTACTTGGAGTTGAACAAGGCGAGTTTGACTTCAATTGCAGTCGCACTAGGTGCAATTCAGTACTATAGCTGTCATTCGATAGCCGCTTAATAACTGTGAGTGCGCTTTTGGATGCGAAACTCGGAAGTGAAAGAAGAATGCAGAATCAAAAAGGCGCGTGTGCTATTGAATTATACTACGCTTTTTGACTTGTTCTTGTCTCAGAAACCTCGTTTATATCATTTCACAATATATGCGATATAGCTTAGCGGCCAGAGAAGATGTTTATGAGATCTAACTTGATAAGCCAAGGGAATAGCCACTCTTACCTAACGCAAGTCATAATTGCAGCATTAAACGAAGAACCAGGCATAGGACTCACGATAACCGAGCTTTCAGAAAACCTGCACACTCACCGCGTTCTTGTAGTTGATGGTAACAGCCGTGATAGGACCGTGGAAATCGCAAGAAACTGCGGTGCTGACATCGTTTTTCAAGATGGTGCTGGCAAGGGAGACGCTATATCCAAAGCGCTAAAATGTTTGAACCAGAATGTGGATTACGTTGTTCTTACAGACGCTGACTACACATATCCGGCAGAGTATGTGCCTGAAATGATCGAGATATTGGAGCGAAACCCGCAAGTGGGCATGGTTTGCGGAAACAGATTTAACAGGCAAATAGACGAAAGAGCAGTGCGCAGCTCCTTCTATTTTGGAAACAAACTCTTGGCCTTTGCCCACAACCTGCTTAACGGCGTAACCTTGAACGATCCGCTGACTGGCTTGCGTGTTATTCGTGCAGAAATTCTCCGAGATTGGGCGGTAAGATCAAAAGGTTTTGATGTTGAAGTTGAACTAAACCATCAGGTGGAAAGGCACGGGTTCAAAATTATCGAAGTGCCAATTAAGTACCGGATAAGACTGGGCGAGAAAAAACTGAAAATAAAGCACGGTGCAACTATTCTGAAAAGGATATTGCTGGAAACCACTCGCTAACCTGGAAGGAGAAGTATTAAACTTGAAATGCTCGGTTTGCAGTGTGCGGAAAATTGGGTGTAGATATGAACCCGAAGGAAGCTTGATGCCACACATGCGACTGGAACAAGATTTTTCGCAGAAAATAACATTCTGGCAAAAAGTAGTTTGGAAGTGGAGACTTATTTGCTGAAGAATTATGTTTTTCGTTTCAGGATTGCTGTGTTTGCTGTAGTCTCGATTTTCCTATGTTTCTCTGCAATATCAACTAAACCGGTCTCTGCAAGTGGAGGGTCCATCGCGATGGCAAATTACTATCCAAATAACGGAGGAACGTACGGGTTCATTGACCATTTCCTAATGCAAACCACGGCAGTCAACACCAATACGACTCTTTCGGTTAGTATTGATGGAGGACCACTCACTCCTATGACTTACCAAGGTATAATAACTGAAACGGTCCCCAGTGATACTGTAGTACGTAACTGGTACACATGGCAGGCGGCAATTCCAGCCTTAACGGCTCCAGGCAGACACACATTCCAGTTTTTCGAACATTACTACGTATGGCAAGACAAAGATCAATATTGGGCTGAATTCAACGCTTATTCCACCGTTAAGTCATTCACTATAGCCCTTCCCCCGCCAACTCCTTCAAAGTCAACATCTACCTCAAATCCATATGCTGCGCCCTCTTCGCAGGCATCACATTTAGAACTTCAGTCAAGCCTGTTCTCGCCAATGGAAACCCTTCACACAACAGCAACCGCGATAGCCATAATAAGCATCGTCGCAGTTGCAGCCATGCTTAGAAAACGCACGCGCTCAATAAGAAAACTTGATGGACAAACAAAAAATTCTTCTTTCACGACCCTTTTTGTTCCAAATTCTGTCTTAGCGCGCGTGGTTGTTCCTAAATTGGTTTTAAGTGGTTTTTATTCTTCTTTTGGGGTCTATGGGCGTAACAGCGCATAAACTATTAATCCAGACGCTAAGTCAAAAATCGAAGCGCAGGTCCAAAAAATGACTGGGCGTTGGAATACTCGCTTCAATGTGTGAGATAAGTTTTTGAAGTAGAAAAAAGAAAATTATGAAAGAGGGTTAGAAAATATGAATAAAACAAAAGTTAGAGCAGAACCCGGCAAACAAGAGCTATTCATTACAAGGGAGTTTGACGCACCTCGAGAGCTAGTTTTTAAAGCACACACAGACCCGAAGCTTTACACCCAGTGGATTGGACCACGAAGATTTACAACGACTCTTATGAAATTTGAACCGAGAAGCGGCGGCATGTAGCGGTATGTTTCCAAAGATAAAGACGGCAACGAGTATGCATTTCACGGCGTGAATCATGAAGTTCTCGCACCTGAGCGACTAATTGACACCTTTGAATTTGAAGGGTTACCTGAAAAAGGACACGTAAGCCTGGAGACGCTAAGACTTGAGGAATTGCCCGATGGAAGAACCAAGCTAACTATTCAAGTTGTTTTCCAGTCAATCGCTGACCGAGACGGAATGCTCCAAGGCGGGATGGCAGAAGGACTCAACGAATCACATGATCGCCTCGATGAACAATTGGAAAAAATGAAAAAAGGATAAGCGCGCGCCACTCTTGAGACCAAAACTATCCCGTCACCTCACAATTCTCACATTACATCTGGACAATGGGTCGCGCATGCTATGAAGTCAAAGAGGGATAGGCATAGGCATGCCGTTTCTTGCTTCCTCAACTATCGGAAGCACTTGTTTCAGTTCTCTGAAGTACTTGAGCACGGTTATGCCTCTTGGAGTTATGGCGAACACTGTTCTGCTTTTTCCAACGGTTCTTTCCTCAATCAGGTTTTGCTTAGTCAGAAAGTCCAAGTATTCTTTCAGGACTTTGCAGTTGACGTTCGCTTTATACATTATATGCGTCAGTTTTAATGGTCCACGGCGGGATAGCACTTGGAGAATGTCTACATACATCTCGAGTTTGGAACGTCTCATGATTCTACCCTTCGCATATGTACCTTCCACCAGTTGGAACAAGGAGTATAAACCGTTTATGAATCAGAAACTATGGTTCATATCTGCATATTGCCGCGCCAACACAAGTTTTCGTCGCATCTTTGCAACATGTTCCTGTTCATATTGAACCCTCGGACAACCTGAACTTGGAATAGTTATTGCAAATATGTATTTCAAAACCGTATTTTGCGCACGCTTCTGGCAATCTCTCTCGAAAAGCTTCAATTAGGTTCTGGGCTGCTCTTGCTTTGGGGGTTTCATTATACTTAGCCCGCGCTCTACCATGTACGACATCATTCAAAGAATAAACGTTTCTGGAACATTCCTCTAGCTGCGCACTTGCCCGTTTTCCTTTATCGATCACTAGCGCACGCTAACGGGAACATGGAAAAAGAAGGGAGAAAGTGAAGATGACTTTAACCTTACTCTCTCCACCCTTTGAAGAATAACGTATTGACAGACTCTTTTTAACCTTCAACAGAAGCGTCTTTCTCATGGGCTTGAGAACTCACTTTTACAAGCGCGCGCTCACGGTTACCCTGAGACTCTTGAAAGCTCTCCTTCAAGCGAGAGCCCTAACGGGTCGGTGAAATCAAGCGCTAAGAACCGGTGAGGACAGCATAGTGAGGGTAACCACGATGACGCCCACACCAACAAGACAGAGGAAGATGAAAACGTGAAGAACAAACCTCTCACTAACTACATCGTTGAAGATGGCAAGTTCAAAGACGACTTCTTTGGAAACCTTACGATTTGCAACGTTCCAGACAGCCTTCTCAGAGAGTTTATGCGAACAGTCGTTTGGCCCAAATACCCCGGCGGAATAAGCGAAGCACTTCAAGACCTTATGAGAAAGGAAGTTCAGAAACAAAAGAAACTGGATGCGTTCTGAGAGGCGCGAATGCGTCCTAAATTAGTCTGCGAAGTACCGTACGCTTCTGGATCTGCCTGGTTTAGCGCGCGCGCTGAGAAAAAACTAGAACAGTTGAAGATAGACGAACAAAAACGCATTGAACTAATGGCAGAATCCCTTGGCAGAACGCATGCACATTGGAATAGAAAAGGGCTACATCAGAACGGAGACGGAGCCAACAGAAAGGCATACGTGTGTCCTAAGTGTGGCAACCGTTACGAGAGCGCGCTGCCTTGTCCCGGAATTGGTGTAAAATGGTCATAATTCCTGTTTTCGGGTTTAGGGGCAGTTTTGAGGCACATATGTGTTTTTAGCCCTCCTGTGTACCTTGACTTTCAAGATGGGCTAAATGT